>Ga0116228_10000512_pt1 | contig 29579 bp, 12 predicted proteins | sample S1TSphfallax_2_FD_89694 | JGI IMG/M metagenome (GOLD analysis project Ga0116228, IMG submission 89694) | Host-associated microbial communities from peat moss isolated from Minnesota, USA - S1T2_Fc - Sphagnum fallax MG | ecosystem: Host-associated > Plants > Peat moss > Unclassified | place... | reverse complement strand
CACAATTCTATATAGACATGTGTATGTGGGCACAAATGAGAAAAAACAAGCCAAAGATGTTACTTTAGAAAAGGACTGCATGTCCTTTTGCCCAAAAGAAACTTTTTCATACAAATGAATTTTTGAGAATGTGTCGATTCCTTGTAAATTTTGTCTTTCATCTTTAAAAATGATAACAAATTCAAATCATAACCAAAAATTGATTTTTAAAATTTTTATGTTTTCTTGTATAATAAATTACAAATTTTTTTAAAACAACATGTAATTATACCCCCATTTATAGGTGGTAAATGATTTTTGAAGTTCTAAAATTCTAGATCAATTTTGGAAAGTTCTTTGAATTTTTAAAGTTTAAATTTTCACATATTCTAAGGTATGAGTGTTTTTTGAATGTGGCTAATAGGTCTTTATCTTCTTAAGTTTTTTCCATCAATTTTGTTTTATTATATGAGTCCTTTTGATAGTCCTTTGCAAAATTAATTCCTTCTAATGCAATAGGCATTCACTTTCAAAGGTCCTAAATCGAAACTTAAACTTAAATTTTTATCAAATTGATTTTTTGTTTGAATTCTTTGACATTCAGGTTTGAATGAGAAAGGAACAACTTGCCATGATTACCATGGTTTTAAATGGTAAAACATAAATATTTCTCCAATCTTGATTGTTTTTAGGGCCCTTTGACATCCTTTTCGGCTTGTTTTATTATGACTACACCCATGTGTGAACATGTTCATGTGGAACCTATTTTTATAACCATTGTATTCAAATTACACCAAACCCCTCAAAATGGTTGTGAACTTACTTAACCTACCATGAGTAAGGTGACTTATTAATAGCACCAAATAGGGTTTCCCATGAAGTTTGAATTTCCAATATTAAGTGGAAGCTTGAAAGGGATTCCACCTTGAAAATAAATAGTAACTAGTGTTAATAAGCAATGTCATTTGATCATTATTAATGTTTAAATACCATTACATATGTATCTACATGTAATTAGTCACTTTCCTTTGCAAATTTCCTAGAAATAATTTTATTAACAACATATTCACATATAATTTTCCTAGAAAATGAACATAAAAAAAACCTTAATGGTGTCCAAATTACAACCAATTACCTATTGCAAGCAACACAACATATTTCATATTTTAATATATGGGTCCATCCATTGTCATACAATATATAATGGTTTCTCTTGCAAATATTGTGCAATTATTTTGGTAGAAATTTTGCAAAACATGTACAAATCATTAATAGATATATGACAAAAATTTGAAAGAACATACCTATTTACCTACCTATTTAGCCTTCCTATACTAGGTTACTTACTACCCTACTTACCCCTATTATGTAAATCAATCATCACTATACATGACACATAAACTCAACTTATGGCTAGGTATAGCTTACATGGCCCATCTAGGCTTGACCTAAAAATGGGTAGTGTATGTGGCACCTAGGCTAGGCTATACCTCAAGCTAGGTGGCCTACACGCACCTAGGTTAGGCCTAGACCACATGATGGCACTAGGTGCATTTTCATTTTTAAAAGCCATTCCATGCATAACAAGTCTTTTTTTTACATGATTATAAGACTCACAAATTAAAATAATGTTGAAATTATTTGTTGTATTTGTATGAGGAGTTTTTATATATATTAATCATGCATTTAGATAGGTTTCAAAGTAATCCAAGAAATAAATAATAAATTTTAAAAACCATAATGCATGTTTTTTGTGTTTTAAAAAAATAGTGAAATAGTGTAAAACATTATCTAAACACTATTTCTACATTCTTTCAACAATGTCAAATGGTGATCAAGGAGGTGCCAATTGCTCCTTTTAACATGAATGGACCCCACTTAGACTAGGCCTAGGTTTTGATTGGTGAAAGCACACTACAAGGGGGCAACTTGGGCACTTTCACAACATGTGCATAAAGTATACACCTCCAAAATGTGTTACATTTAATTTTAAATTTCACTTTTGGTGCTTGGGCTTTTTATTTTTATTTTCAAAAAATTAATTTTATCTAATATTATTTGAAAAAAAATCTAAAAATTAAATTCAAGGAATAATCATCGTATTTATGGTATATATAGTATAATAAAATATGTTTCTTGTTTTAGACTACACTAAATTTTGGTTTGAATTAGTCAATTAAAAAATGTAAATTGAAATGGAATTTAAAAACATTCCTCACATTTCTTGTCATCTTCCATTTGAAAGTGATTGTTAATTTACCACATACTTATGGTCATCATCTTGAAAAAAAATTCATTCGTAATATGATAATTATCAAACTCTAATTCACATGGCTCACAAATATTGAAATCATAATGTTTTGTAGATACTACAATTTACATAAAATTAAAAATCATTTTGATCATTTGTTGAATATATTTGCATTTTTAAGTATGTTGTGGCATTTTTTTTTTGCACAAATATATTTTTATCACATTATATGAAATTTTTAAATGTGTTTTTTGGGCATTTAGATTCTTTGGGTTTTGACCTACCATGATATGCAAAAACATTATGAAAATCCTTCATAATAATGACATGATTTGAAATTCAAACATGGTACCCCTAAAAGATAATACAATGTGACATCAATCTTCCCCCAACATGATTTCATCCTAATAGTCTATGTGGCACCTAAGCTAAACCAAGCCACATGGCACCTAGTTAGGAACATCCTATTTCAGTTTGGGTTTAGCCTTTAGGGTTGAGTTTCATAATTGGTTCATTCGAAATGGCAATTTTTTTTTTGCATATTTTTTATGCTTAAATTGAATGCTTATAGTGCACCTACTCATATAGTCTACAAATTTGAAATGGATGACAAAAGGTATGAGATAAACTTTTTGAAAGGAGAAACATTTTCATATTCCATATACAATAATAACATTTTATCCCTTACAACATTATCCCTAGGTAAAGAAATAGGTAGATAGGTACACTAATTAGGTTAGAGGTATTTGCAAGTTAATATGGACCAAAAATTGCACATTAAGATTCTATAAAAATATCTTTTGTAGCATATTTTGATTATGACAACTATGTGACATTATTGGATACCTAAACCACATCTGAATTTTCTTTAATTGACCTAGGGCAACCATATTGCTTGTGTTTATATTCATTGTTCATGAATAAATTTTCTTAAAATGTTTCATTCTCAAGCCAAAGTGGAGCTTAGAAAATTGCTACATTTTAAGGCTTTCAAAAGTCTACTAAAGTACATTTCATGGTATGAAATGCCATGGAAACTTGCATTTATGGTTCACCAACATGTAATTGAATTTTGGGTAGAAAATAATCATTGAAGATTTTTGATTTAGTGAGTCCATATGCATAATTTTTTAAAACATTGTCACTTTTAGTGTTATAGATTTAAAAAATCCACCAAAGGTTGTGTTTAATCATTTTGATATATATATATTTTCCTTTACCAACTATAATTATTCAATGTATAGAATTTGAGTTCAATTTTAATATATATGTGTTCAAATTTATCACCTCAACATTTGAACTTGAGCAGGTGCAAAAAAATTACCTTCAATGTAAATGATTTTATGGACATTCTAGGTTGTAAACACCCTTAGTAGGTAGGTAAGGAGGTCGATACACCAATTAGGAATGTAATTATCCTATCTACATAGGTAGCTTAACCTAGGTAGATAAGTAGGAGGTTAGGAAATAGGTAGGTACATAACATGTAAATAACTTCACCTAGGTGTGTTGGTGATCTAGGCTAGCTTAAGTAGGTAATAGATAGTTTGGCCTAGGTAGCTAGGTAGCTAAGAGGGTGGAAATAAGGCAAGTAATCAAATAATTTAGCTACCTACTTTAACTACCTACTTATGTATACATATCCTATACTAGCTTATTTAGGTATTTACACAACTACACATCTAGGTGTTTATGCTAGTTTTTATGACTAGCTTTTTAGTCATATTAAACACTTGACAAATTTAACTACAATGAAAATGAACCAATGGTTTACACCATAGACTTCATTGAAATCCAATGATTGAGTAGCTACTTTGAAGCTTACTCAAATTGTTTAATTTCACTGAAATGATTATAGTTAATGTTCACTTGTCATTGTCTATTATGATAGAAATGGCCTACTATATAGCTAACATGTGTGACAATTGTTATGTTTAAGATCACTAAAATGTTGTAATGTAATCGACTTGACTAACATGTGGCATGTGTGTGGTGACTAAAGTCACTAAAACATTTTATGAATTAATGTCTACTATGACAAAAAAATCTAATGAGTTAAGTGACATGGATGGCAAATGGCATGTTTTATATGACTAAATTGTCTGATATGACAACTAATGTGGGTATTTAAAATGATGTTTGTTTTCACTTTATGATTGTTTTTCTACTAATGTTGCATGTCATATGGTTATTTTATATTTGTTTAATTTGATTATGTGAGTAATTAACAAAATAATATTGGGTGAAAGCATGAAATAAAAAGCTAGCCATGCCAAGGTTAAAGTCCTTTTTGAGAATTGTATTTTCCACATGGTAATTTTTAATTGGTTTATATTGCATTTTTCACATAGTTTCTCAAACTGAATATCATATTTCAAGCCAAATATGGCATATAACATGATAAAAATTCAATTTGTTTCATCAAGCCTTACATTGTAGTCAAATCTATAACTTTACTTTGAACCATGATTACATATTCAAAATTATAATAGTGCTCAAGGATGTTTGAATATCAAATCTAAAAGGGTGTGGGTATTTTTATTTTCAAAATGTTTTGAACACATGGATCCCTTCTTGTGGAATATATTAAAGTTCACAAAAAAATTCAAATGACTTAGTGAACATTTGATAAGGAAAAAACCAACATGTCCACAAGTTTTGTTTAAGTGTTTGAAACATATAAAAGGACTTTTGAAACACGATGAATTTTCATGAAAATTTTGTAGTTCCAACTTTGAAAGTATAAGAATTTATTTCAAATTTTTAATGAATTTTTTGATATATATTGTTCCCATGGTGATTTTTCAAAAATTCAAAAAATAGTTTGTAAGGACTATCCTCACACTCTATGGCTCCTTGTTTCATGTTTTCACCCTATTGACTTAATTAGTTGATTAATTAAGATGTTAATTAATTTTTTTTTTTCATTAATTACTTTTATATGTGACTATAACTATACAATATATATAATTACTATGACATATAACGTTTACTTTGAAAGGATATCTTCAAATAAATAAAACCTACATGAAACATTTACCCAAATGCAATATCTAAAAATGTGCCACACAAATTACATCATACATAACTGCAATTTGAATATATTAATGTGTCAACAATATGGAAAGTGGTAAATATAAAATCTTCAATCCTACATTATGGTATAAAATCTAAATTGAAATATAATAAAATTAATACTAACAAAGTCTACTTATTCATATCTACTTAGAACTAGTTTCAGAATTAAAATCTAGTAATGAAAGTGTGATAAAAACACCAACACAACAAACTTTGACTATGGAAATAAAGCTTTTCCACAAATCAACGTATATTTCTCTCATACTCCATTAAAGCTCCATGTTCTACAATGATACAATGTTCTTCATCTCTTCCTCTTCTCCCAAGATATTCCTCCACAAAAACAATCCTATGTTCTATTCAAATTGAAATGGTGATAAAAATTATGTAATCTAGTTAGTAATTCCTAAAACAATAACTAAGTGAATAAAATATACTAACTCCACAAGTAACTATTCCTTTAACATTACCCCACTCGTACTTGGAATTAAGTCCTAGAATTCTAGATCAAAAATGCGTTAAAAAAGTTAAACATGTTATTGTTTATGATCTTGTGATTCAAAATTTTGATCTGTTTATACTATAATCTACTTTGTCTTTACTATAGTTTGGTCTTTCGGTACTTCATATCAAAACCATTTTTGATTCACTGCTATATACAAAGATTTTCATTGCTCTTCTACTATCCTTGCTGACAACTATGTAATTGTTTGTTGATAGGTTATTTTCTGCTCTTGTGACTACAACTTTTTTATGATTTGATTTTGATCTTGTTGTTACAGCTCTAATACAACCTGTAATTGCTAATTTGACTACATATCTGATGTAATCTAAATTAGATCTTGTTGTTGTAGCTCTGACATAAGTTCAATCTAACCCTAATGAATTTCCTGAATTATATGTTCCTCAAATTATATTTGTTCCCCTATTTTTGTGGTTGCAAATGCATGCTTCAGAGAACTAACTTCCTATAAAACAAATTTTACTTATTCTAGAGTTTTTTCAGCAGTTACCTTTTTAAAGCTATCCTTTCCTCTGAGGTCTCTTGGTCCTCTACTACTTTTGTACCTAATGGTCCTGCCCCGGCTATATCCCCTTTGTCTTCTTCCTCATCTAAAGTCTTTGGTTTTGGAGACACAACTAAAGGCTCATATTCAAATGATGGCATGACTTTTTCCATCTGATAAATCATGTGTATGTATTGCCTTTCATTCCTCTCATACTTTTTGTGGACTTTCCCATCTTTCTGAACAATGTCTTGAACTACATCCCACCATAAGTTTGCATCTTTTTACTCCATCTATAGTGCCTTGAACTTCACCTAAAACAAAACGTTATGCTTCCTAAATTCATTATTTTTTATAAAGACAATATCATAATTGAAGGGTTTTTTCTTTTGAATCTCCTCCATAAGTTTGTTTTAACTTTTCATTAAAGGCCATCTACTTCTATAATTTTTTGTCCATATGTGCATGCCTCTAGTTAGTTTGCCTTGGTATCTCATTCATAGCTTGATATGCATTGGCATTGTCCATTCTGAGCTCCTCCACCTCCTTCTACTGCTTCAAAAGAGTTTCTTCCATGTTCTTATAGTCTTTCTAAAGTTTGTTATACTTAGAGTATCATTCTCTACCTTTAAACCCTATTAATTAGCATATGTCTCCTTTAAAGTTACATGCAAGGAATTCTTTTATATTTTGATGTTCTCCAAATCCTTGCTTTGTCTAGTTGCTTAAAGTTCTACCAATACCTGACTATTCTCATTGTTCCTATCCTACAACTCTGCTTTGAGCTCTTGCTCCTTCTCCATAACTCCATGCAGATTTTGAACAAATCTATCCTTCTTTTCTATAAGCTACTTGTTCTTGATCTCCATATTAAAAAGTCTAGGAAAAATATTTGTCATATGTACATTATATTATGTTGCCCATTGAAACATAGTAATAGCTCTTCATGCTCATCTGATTCTACTTCTATCCCTTGTAGAAACCCTAGTGTATGAAACCTAGGAGTCTAACCCCTAGAACTTGTACCAGATGAAACTAAACTTTTGTTTGTAGTCCAAACTTCTCCAAATACATTCATGCCTACTGCAAAACTTGGTCTTAAAAGTAACATACCTTCATTTCTCTATGGTGATGGAATAGATTATTGTACTTATGGTGGATCCTGATCAAAATCATGTATTTGTTCCTCTATTGACTTCCAAGCTTGAGACAATGGTTCTTTCTTGGGCCATCTTTGATACTCTTGCCCATCGGACCTTTGCTCCTTCTTGGGAAAAATAGGTAGTCTTTTTTCAGATTTAGGAAATATGGATTTCTCCTTCTGTTTCTGATTTTGAAGTTGTTACTTCCTCAACAATTCTACTACTTGTTGAGGATCAATACTATTTTTCATTATATTATCCTCCTATCTTCTTTGCTACTTCTACAGAGTCTCTCTTTCTTCATCATATTAGATTAAAACATCATAACTACTTTTTTGGTTGTCCTAGACTCTGGTTGTCTCTCCTTTTTAGGAAAGATGTGTGTAGGGTTCATAGGCCTTTTGTTCTTAATGAACCTCTCCTTAAGACTATCTCTTCTTCTTCTATCCTCTTGATGTTATTTTGCATGTTTCTTCTTCTCCTCTAATTCTGCTCCTTCTAATAAAAACCACCTCCAAAATATAACTTATAGGATTATGGCAAAATGGCATACATTCTTTTTTGGTTCTCTTTTGGCTATTCCCTCAATCATATTTTTCTGACACTTGTCTCATCTTATCAATTCATTGACCAATTAAAAATACATGATTGCAGCCCAATTAATAGACTCTATATGATCTATTCTAGAAATCATCATAACATATTTATTGCTAAAATGATGCACCTTATCCTTTTGGTAAATAATTGGCAAAATGGCAGTAATTCTATTAGCATACTTTGACCTCATTTTTTTACAACCCACCCTTCATTAGTGTTGTAAGTGTTAAGGACTCTATTTATTATATCTACCAATGTTACTTTGGCATCAAACATTTTTGCTTGATTTGCCTGTATCTTTCTTATATGGTAGATTTTAAAAACTTATGCTAAGACATGCTTATCTATTATCCTCTGCGTGTCCCCCAACATAACCTTGATTATGTTATGTTCAGGATCCAACTTCCAATTGTTTAGAAATTCAACCAAAATGTTATGCCAGGGTGTTTTCCATTCAATCTCAAATAGGCCTACTAATCTAGCTCTCTTTGCCTAGGCTTTCTCTTCCTCTCCAAAGCTTGTCCAAAGCAAAATATTCTTCAAATTGCTATTGTAACTCTACTCTATTGGAGTAAAGACATACCTAACCTCATCATCCTAATGAGTATCACTTTCTTCCCATGCAAATTTGCAACCATTACTTGCTGACTTATTATCTTTGTGCATTTCTTATTGGGAATATGAACTTTCTCTAGAATCTGCTCTTGAGTATACTCCTCTTTATGTAATGGCAATTGTTGTTGTTGTTGCAAATTGTCCTTTTGTTGGTCTTCTTCAAAATCTAAAATGGAAATGGGGCCGACTTGCTCACTAGGACTTGCTTGTCTTCTAGGATTTCTAAAGCTATATCTCCTGAATGTTTCCTTACAATCTTTCTCGATTTTTCTAATTGCTTCAAAAGCTCTCTCAAACTTAGATATTGGAGAGGATTTCTATGAAGAGGGAAAAGAATAAACTAGAGAAAGGAAAGGTGGACCTCTTTCGAAAGATCTAGACTTCAAAAGCAAAATGTTTGCAAATTTTCACTACTCTTTCAATCTCTCTTCTTCCAACTTTTGCAACTTCTCTCTAGACTGTTTTTGTAATTTTTCCATAAGACTTTCTTTAGCACTCATTTTGGAAACAAAAAATGATTGAAACTTGCTTATAAAAAACAGAAACAAAGAGTCATTCTAATGGTTGTCGCCTTCTAAAACATTATCACCTCATTTCATGAAGTGACATTTCACTATTTGTTTTAGGGCCAACGTTTTAGTGATTTGTATTTTTCTCAGATTGATTGACATTTGTCGCCTCCTGGTTAAATTCATACTAACACCGATAGGGGCTATAGTTAATACCTCTTGAGCAAATAATTATGTGGACATGGCACTATGTAATTCTAATGGCATTCCTGAATTTGATGACCTAGTATAAACTACATTAAAAATTCCCTCTAGCCTATGTTGAGTCATCACATCAGCAAAATTTTGTTTTGACATCACTAACTTATCTACCCCACAATTTAGTAACTATGAAACTGTATAACCATGGTCTATGTATTTGTTCATAACTTGTTGACTTATCATATTTACTAGGGCTTTTATATACTACTATCTAATCAATCCCTATAGTTTCTATTTGTTTCTGATCTTTTGAATCTTCATAAAATGTTTTTTCCATGTGGTCTTCATTTATGGATTGTAAAAACTTCTGATCTTCTGAACTCTAAATCCCCTTTAATGTCTGATCCACATATCTATATGGTTTCAACTTATTAACATTGACCAATATTAGGTTTGGTTCAAAATTGTTAATAGAAACAAAAAGAACAGTATTATTGGGTAAGCAATACTATACTTTGAATGGACCAAACCATTTTTTCTTGAATTTGCCTAGATGTGTTTTTTTTCCTTTGGGAAACCATAAGACATAATACCAAATTGGAACTTCTTCTTAATATTTTTATGTTGACTCCACAAAAATCTGCTCCATTGGTTAACTCCCACATTGTTCTGATCTTCCAATTTGTTCTCCTGTAACTTTTCTAGTTCTGTAATTCTAGTTGTTAACACTCTAGTTGGTTTTGCATCTCTATGGTCCCCACTAATAGTCAACATAACATATTTTGTTGGCATTAAAGGATGTAAACCATAGACTAATTGATAAGGTGTATAACCTATTACCACCTTGTAAGCAGTCTTATATGAAAACAAAATTGTAGATAAATGCTCATCCTAGTTTGTTATATTCTCATTAACCAACTTGGTCAATAGTATACCAATGATTTTGTTAGTAAATTATGCTTATCCATTTCCTTGTGGATAATATGTAGTAGAACTAACATGCTTCAGCAAAAACTATTATATTACATATTTTATTATGTCATTGATGAAATGTACTCCCTGATCTATAACTATGGTTAATGGACATCCAAATTTGGTCAGAATATACTCATATAAAAATTTGACTATAATTATTACAATATTGATTTTAAATGCCTTTGCCTCTACCCACCTGGTTGCATAATATGTAGCTACCAAAATGTATTTGTTTTTCGTTAATATTCTTATTGGTTTGATTAGACCTATAAAATCTAGACCCCACTTCATAAATGGTTCTTCTTGAAATGTTATTACCAACTTGGCCAAACTTTTTGTTTTGAATCCTCCAATCTTTTGACAACTATCATAGTTTTTGCAAAAGTCATGAGTATCCTTGAATAAAGTTGGCCACCAATATTCTGCATCTAAAATTTTCTTTGCAATAATATATGCAACAAAATGTTCTCCAACCACTCCTTCATGTAGCTCCTTCAAAACAATCTATGCTTTCTGAGGTGGTCAAAAATCTACACAATTTGTTGTCTTGTCCCACTCTGTACATAATTCCTTCTTTCAAAGTGAAAGGTTCTACCTTTTTGGCCAACTTATGTTTCTGAGCTAGGTTCAAAGTTTCTAGCATCTGACCTATCTCTAAATAGGTTTTTACTTCCTACATCCATATAGGTTCTACATACAATAATGATGCATCCACAATCTGATTTGGGACACCCAATGGTTTTAAATTGTCTAGCAATTTGGATAAAGCATCAACAACCACATGTGTTCTACCAAGTTTGTAAACTATTGTGAATTCATACTTTAAGAATAACAACAACCATCTTGTTATCCTTCTTTACACCTATGGTTTGTTTACCAAATACACCAGAGCCATATGGTCTACATTAAAAAAAAAAATACCTAATAAAAAATGTATGAATTTATGCAAAGCACAAACCATTGTTAAGGCTTCTCTTTCTGTAGTAGTATAATTATGTTCTACTTTATTGAGCAATCCAGAGGCTATTATAGGCTAGTCATACTTACCAATTGGGTTTTGTGCCAACATGACACGCACTACCAACAATGATGCATTTGTGTGCCAATTTGGAGGTATTAAAATCGGTGTTTCCATGTACTTTTACTTGATCTGATCCCAAGTTTTTTGACATTTTGTGGTCTAGATAAATGGTTACATTTTCTTCATCAACTTAGTGATTGGTGCCATGATAAAGGCAAAGTTCTTGATGAAACATCTATAAAATTGAACCATACAAAAAAACCTAAATCTACTATGGATTGGTAGGTACTGGCATATTTACTATTGCCTGAACCATCTTAGGGTCTAGTATTTTTCCTTCCTTGGAAACTATGAACCTTAAAATCAACCCTAAAAATACCATAAATGCACATTTCTTTGGGTTAAGATTAATTTTATATTCCCTACATTTTTGAGAGCAAAATATGAGCTTCATCAAATGACTCTCCATATCACTATAAATTGTGAAGTCATCCAAAAAAATCTTCATGAACTGGTCTACATACTTTTTAAAAGTTTTGTTAATTATTCTCTGGAAAGTTGGTGGCCCATTTTTGACACCAAATGGCATCACCATCCAAACAAAAGCTCCCCAATTTGTTACAAAACTTATTTTGTATTTATCCTTAGGGGCTATAAAAATTTGATGGTATCCTAAATATCCATCTAAAAATGAGTAGGCTTCATACCCTATTACAATGTTTAGTACCTCATCAAAAAATGGCAAAGGATAAGGATATTGTTTAGTTGCCTTATTGAGCTTCCTATAATCCACACAAATTTTCAATTTGCCATTCTTCTTAGGCACTACCACTATGGGTGATAACCATGTAGCCTCCTCCATTAGTTGAATAAATCCAACTGCTAACAGTTTATCAATGTCTTATTTGATCACTACAACATAATTAGGGTTCAATTTGTACCTTGCTTGATGTGCTAGTGGAATTGACATATCTAATTTAATTTTCTGTGGAGCCAATTTTGGAGGTATGCCTTTCAGATCTTTGTAAGTTTAGGCAAACACATCTTTGAACTCCTTCAGTAACATCCAAAGTTCCTTTGTCTTCTCCTTCGTCAATTGTGAATGAACCTTGATGTATTATGGATTCGTTTCTATGCCAAGATTTAGTTCAACAAGCTGTTGTTCTTCAATCAAGGTCCAACGTGTTATTTGAAGATTCTGTACTTGTATTTTTGTTGGTGTTTCATCTTTTTTCCCCTCTTCTTATGGTCCCATATGTTTTTTCCAATAGTTCACCCTTATTTATGTCAATGTTAAATTTAATTTGAATTAAATAAATATCACGGACATGAAAATACACAACTTAATTTGCCTTTTCATATCCATAGGGGAAAAAAGTGAAGTAGTTGTTTCTAGAATTGTTTAGGGATGATCATACAAACGGTTATGCAAAATCTCCCATATATTAGTTCTTTGAATTTTTTTGTCACATACTTATATCTTTTGATTGATATTGAATGATTAAATAGTATTTATTTGAGAATATAATACTCAAACAATGCATTTCAAAGTGAAAACATACTCAAAAAACCATACAAACAATTGCCAAAGTTGATGAAAGATTTAGTCATATATTAAATATCAATTAAGAATACAATTTCAACACCATATGAAAATTTCCACTTATGTGATTTCAAAAAAAACATTTGGATGAGGTTTTTCATTCAAATGAACATAAACATGTGAAAAATAAAAAAATTCTTGAAATGTTACTTTCTTTTGAAAGGTAACAAGAATTATACATTAGGGTTCTTGTGTCAAAAATCCATATCATGTGTTTTTCAAGCCACTAGATGAAATATATATATTTTTAAATTAAAAAAATGTACCAAAAAAAAAACATTTTCTTGTTCAAGTTGGCCCTTTGTAATGTGCTTTCACCTTGCATATATGTTTAAATTTTAATACTTTATCTATTTTTTATTTTAATGTCAAATTTGCACATTTTTTCTTTTCCGATTCTATTAGAAACTATCACATATAAATTTTTTCCACCTTGGCTCATGCCTATTTCAACCATCCATTTGAATAGTTTGTAGGTCAAAGAATGGATAAACTAAAAACATAGTTTATATTGACTACATTTAGCTAACATATTTTCTTAACATCCATCAAGCTCATATCCTTTCTTGTATTGTTCTTGACGAATGTTGTTCACAAATAACATAATTAAACCTATGTTTTAATTGCCTTAAAAAAATTGAATTTTGAATTTTGAATTTCATTTTGAATTTCATTTGCTATTTTTCACTTGTTAATAAGTGGATTTCTATGGTGTATTCAACTAACCCACCATGCTCTAGGCTAGGTGTCCACTTGCTTTAATGTGGCACATAAACAAGCATATTGGATTCTTGATGTGGTGTTTTGTTTTTTGCATTGATGATTCAACACACATCATTATTGTGTGTTTCATTACTAGAAACCCCCCCTTTTTAACTAAAAAGTTTTCAATTGCATGTCACTTGCAACTATGATTTTTCATATTTTTAAATAGAATTATGGCAATTACTAATTAAGTCCATTCATCTACTATATTAATATATAGTTGAAAGCATTTTTCAACTAGGTCATTTGTCAAATATTCCTAACATCAACAATGTTTCCAAATTGAATGGCTAATCATGTTAACAAATAGTATGAAACATGTTTTGACTAAATGGCCATTATTGCATTATTTTTGGCATTTAAGGTTTTCTAGTTGGCCCATAGTCAAAACATTGACTAGTGTTTAGCTATTTTGATGACACCATCAACAAACATATATGAATAATAAAATATCTTAAAGAATGGATGAAATTCAATCTTGTTTGTGACTTTGTTGCAATTATCTTTTTCAATTAAACTAGACAAATAATAGGCGACTTAAATTATATGTATAATATTTTAGTATATATTTAAAATTCATGATAAAATTAAAATTACATGTAAATTGTATTTGAATAATGAATGGTTATTTTTGTGCATAATAAAATTTAACAAAAATTTGAAATATAAGTTTGTAATGATGTGTATGTTCAATAAATATAATTTATTATTTCTATGTCAAATTTTACATATCAAGTAATGATACACAATTAATGATTTTGGGGAACTTTCATTTTTATTCCTTTTTATACAAATGATATCCTTTTTTTTTAATTAATTGAATTTCATTAAAAACTAAACTACATGTAAATTCTATTTGTGTAAGTGAATAGTTATGTATGATGCACATGTTCTTTTTGTGCATATAAATATTTTTTAAATCATTTCAAAATAAAGTTTAAGGAAATTCTGAAATATAAGTTCGTAATAATTAATATTTTTGTGGAACTTTAATGTTTAATCATTTTTATACATATGATGTCTTAATGTAGTTTTAAATAACAATACAAATTCATTAATTATTAAAAGCTACATTTTTTTTGGTATAAATGAATGGTTATGTATGATGAATTTTCTTTTTGCATATAAATATTATAATTTAATTTTAAAATAAAATTTAATAAAATTCTAAATGTAAATCAACTTAATAATGTGCAATAGATTTTTTTTATTCCTATTTTTATTTGGTGACCCAAAAAAGGAGGGCTTCTAAATCTAACAAAACCAACTAAAATTTTATTCTATGGGTATTTTTTTTCAAAATTTCAAAACATATGTGACAAAATAATCTTTTAAAGTTTGTTTTTTTTCATTTTGGCAAAATTTTGTCAAATTTTTTTTGATGAGCTAACTATTAGCTAAAATATTATTACGAATTTTTTTGTTGTAATTCTAGCCAATTATTAATTTTCACTATATTATAATATTGACTATAATCGAAATATCATTAGAAAATATTATTGATTAAATATTATGGTTAACCATTCAAAATTTTAAAAGCTAACTAATTATCATATTATTTAGTAAATGATAATAATATTTTTAGTTTTCTAATTATATAAATATAATTTAAAATGGTTGATGAATCATTATTACAAATAATTAACATAATTCGCTATCCTAAGCTAGGTAGACTATTAGTTTTGATCAAAGCTTAATTAAACTTATACATGTTTATAATTTGGTTACAAGTAGATCACAACTATTTGAGTTGTAATTAGGTTGCAACTAGGTTACAATTAGGTTACAATTAAAAACATTATTCCACATCGTTTAGCTTCCATTCCAAGAATCTAAACTATATAAAGGGATGCACTAGGATTGTTGGAAAAACATAGTAATCATGAAAATTTAATAGCCATTTGGAATGAGCCCATAAAAAAGGTTCAACCCTAAAGGCAAAACTAAATCAAATATGAATTCATTTGTTAAATGCCATGTGGCCTAGGTCTAGCCCTAATTTAAACCTAAATTAAATGGCTTATGTTTAGGCTTAGACTAGGTTCCTAGGTCTAGACCTAACCTATGCTTAGGCTAGGTGGCCAATGTTCAAGCACCACATTGCCTAGCCTATGGATGTGGATGTGTCATGCATCATTTAGCTATTTGTTGACCTCAAACTTTATGAATGTGCCATGCGGGTGTGCCACATGTCACCAAAAATTGGCCATAGTTGCAACTTAGTCAAAATTGCAATTGGATTTTTGATTAACATCATGCCCAAATTAAAGGATAAAGTTATCCACTAATCAAGAGCAATTGAAAAAAAATGTCTAATACTATTGGTATGAAGTTTGCAACTAAAATGGTAAGTAATGGCTATTGTGGTGGTGTTAACATGTGGCTAACACTTTCAATTAGAATGTCATTTTCAACTTGTACTTGTCAACTTTTAGGCAATACATGACCATCTCATGGTTATTTATGTAACTAATATGTAAGTAGTGGTCTATAGTAATATATATTAAGCTACCTAAAATAGGCTAGGGCAAGCTACCTTAATATTTAAGTTGGTTAGGCTCGGCAATTTAAATATCTAGTTAGACTACAGTAAGCTACTGAACACTACTACAAAAACATGGCTTTTATGCCCCTAGTAAATTGATTGTAATGACTAAGTGCAATGAACCATAATTAATCTAGGATAATTGGTTATGTATGTTTTCACTAAATTATAAAGTAGATATGTCTAACATGATGGAATTCAATTAGCATTATAGCCATACTAGACAATCCCAATTACACATGGAAATTGCTTCCTTATTTAGACTAGTAGGTCTACTTATTTGACTCAAAACAATCATCAATTTTTTTGATGTGGAGGTTGACATGTCACCAATGACTAAAAACCATGACTATCATTATTAAGGTGGATGTCAACATGTCACCAATGATTGAAAACCATGAGTGACACTATTGACATGGATGTTGACACATCACCCATGATGAAAAAATGTGAATGATACTATTGACGTGGATATCAACATGTTGCATATGATTGATTTAAGACATTATTATTAATAATACACATTTGATGTGGCTGAACATTACTAAGTATGTTATTAAAGTTTTATTTCACAGTTCATTGTTTGTACATGTAATTTAGTTTTATCATGGTAATTATTTTTAGGCATCCAATATATATGATATATATTCTTGATTTTAAAACCATCAATTGGAAAATAATCATGCAACTTCAAGTATTTGTTTTGATCAACTTATTGTAAATCAAAGTTGAACCTTAAACCCACCAAATGCATATTACATTTTTTGATCATGAAAGACAACCATATGATTTGCCTGAAATTTGAAATCACCTACAATGATGCTTTAGATAGTTTGAGTAACATGAACATAAATGCACATAAATTGTGAACAATGAAAGAAGAAACCATATGTATTTAAATCAAAGAAACTACCCCATATAACTATGTGTTCAACCCAATGATTTTAGAATTTCTTATCTATAATTTATTTCTAACTTTCAACTTGAGTAATTTACCTCAAGGACTACTTATCAAGCTTTGATCCCACTTAAACTTCTTGATCCCCACTACCATTCCCATCATCGAAATCCTCCCCATCATGAACATCAACATTGCAAATGTAACAATTATAGTAAAACCTCCTACAATTGTTGGAGGCGGAACTAATTCATCAATGTGGCTAGGAGCTTGTAGACCTACATATAATCTACATTTTGTAACCTAAACATATCAAAGTTTGTAGGATCAATTTGAACATTGTTAGTCATTCATCTTCTTCAAGGTTTTTTTCTCAAAACCACTTTCCATCCTCTTTCCTTAGGGTCAAGTTAGATAAAAAATACTTGATCTACATGTAGTGGCAATGCAAATGAGTGGTTTGAAATGGGAATTAGGGAAGTGAAGTTTACAACTGTAAACCCATACTCATCTCACTTGACTATTGCACTACTCCCAGTGTAGTTAGCTTTCACCCAATTACAAAACAAAACAACTAGTTTCAATACCATGTAATTGAACTCCAAAATTTCTTCAACCCAACCGATGTACTCCAATTTTGCAAAAATTGGATTTTCATCAATTGGTCTTAATACGCATTCCTACTAAAAAATTGTAGCCACACCATTATCATTTGTTATCAAGTGTTTTTTAGCACTTGCAACTTTGAAGTGATTACCAAAATTCTACATTCCTCGATAAGACCATGCTTCCAATGTAGGTTTCATAAACATGTGCACCACATCCTTTTCAATTGAAGTGTCCCTTGCCTTAATAATTGTAACAATGGTATTTTGTACCTAAATAAAAATGGATGCATTTCTGTAAAATGATTTGGAAACACAATCCTAGTTTGAAATTGCCAACCAATGGTTGACAAGAATTATTTTCTTTATTGGCTTTGAATTTGTACCTCTCTAGCATACATCCTGCATATCCATTGCACACTTTTAATTGTACTTTACAACTTGAAACCAATGTCATACTAGTTAGTAAACCAAATGTGAAAAAATGAATTGGTGGTAACAATGTACAAAATCAAGAATTGAACTATGAGATTAGGTTTAGGGTTTAGGTTAATTACAAGCACCATGTTGCCATTAACTCCACATTTTGTAACACAAAGGAATGAGCCATGTCTCGAAAATTCCTAATCATTATCCGTTCACACCCATTCCCTTCTAACACTTCATCATTCATGTGTGAATCCTCTTTCTCATCCCAAACTCTTCGTGTTGTGGCTATGAACTCTTATAAATATTCTATACAAAAACCCAATGCCTCCTCTAATGCATAGCCCTCAGTCGTGCTACCTTTAGGCCTCATTTTATTTTGCACAAAACCCTTCAAGGTTTTGAAGTACCACTCAATAGGGTACATCCATTGTGTGTGGCATGGACCACACAATTCTAGATCTTCTACCAAATGGACCAATAAATGCATCATTATATAAAAAAATCAAGGTGGAAATTCTTTTTCCAATAAGACTAAAGAGACGACCATTTCATTCTTAAGATCCCCCATCGCCCTTGGGTTCATAATTTTGGCACAAAGCCTTTAAAAAAGATGTGATAAACACATAATTGCCATCCTAGAACCTTTTGCCATAAGATGTCATAAGCATAAAGGCAAAATGTCTTACATCATGACATGGAAGTCATGTGACTTCATTCTTTTCAAATCCCCATCTTTGTAAATTCTTTTTTTTAATGAAGGTACATAATGCGATGGTGTTTTTAGATTTAGAATGATCTATAAAAATGTCTCTTTCTTTGTTTAACAAGACATATGATGTTTGAGAGGTTTGATGATCCCACTATAGCATCTTATACCCACAAATACGATGTATGCTACATTCCTTGAGGTCTTTTCGGATTGCTAATGTATCTTTGATGCCAAATATAGTTTTTAAACATTTTCACAAAGATTCTTCTCACAATCATGACATCCAATGTATTTTGGATCAACAATTCTTGTCCATAACAAGAAGGTAGTCATTTTTTAATTGGTTCATGCAACTATTAACACTCTGCCCTAATCACAAAAGTACAAATTGCCAAATTCACAAACCTCATTATTATAAAATTTACATGAATCCAATGTACACATGCAAACCCTAAACCCAAATGAATAAACTCAAAAAGTTGTGTTGAAATTCACTTAAAATTTTAAAAATTGCCTTCCAATATGATAGTTGAAACATAATGTTGAAATGTTTAACACCATGTTTGTGTATAGGATCAAATTTCCCATTTGCCTTATTTCATGGATCTTGTAACCATGTTTTTCATTCTATTACCCAATTTATGACATCTTTTGTAGATATTCACACATGTGTAGCCTTAAGTTTTATTTCTCCATTAAAAGTTGTGTGAGCTCTTTGATAAGGATGGCTCCTTGGCAAATATCTACAACTCCCACAATTTAACATATTTTGCAACTTCCTTGATGATCAAGCTTTTGTAGTTGGGCCACAAGGTGGGCATTTTGTATGGCCTTTGGTTACACGTTCTATAATCAACCCATATGTTGGGAAATCGTGTTTGCTCCACATACACATTGTTTTGAGGTTGAATGTTGCCCATGTATATGCATCAAAGGCTTGTACCCTCTCCACAATAGTTGAAATTCATCAATTAGTGGTTGTAAATATACATCCGTAGATGTCACTGATTCCTTTCCAAGAATTATCATAGCCAACATCAAAAAGTATTGTTTGGTTATTAACTAATGAAGACAATTGTAATTTAATAAAATTACATGCCATGTAGAATGGCATGAACTCAAATCTTTGAATGGATTGACTCCATCAAGCACCAACCTCAACCTCTCATTCCATGGATCATATGAAAAATTTGGCACACATTGGATTAGCCAATCAGAGTTAGCTCCATTCTTGTGTGAGATTAATAATTCTTCCAACAATTGGCACTTATACATGTGTAATAACCATGGGATTAATGGGGAAGTCTCGAAGCACCTTACATGGAATTCTTATTGACCCAACAACAAATCTACCTTTGTTCCATTTTGGACATTGTTCTGCATGTTTCAAGGTGCCCCAAAATAGCACACACCCATTTGTGCATACATGGATTGATTCATAGCTTAATCCAAACATTTTTATCAACTTAAATGTTTCATATGTGGTTGCAGGTAACTTGTTCCCCTTTGGTAGTAATTCTTTATTTAAACAATAGTAATAAGGCTGACAACATGGAAGGGCAAGATCCTTCAAACAATGCAATTGAAGCTTTTTCAAGCACTATTTCCATCAATGATCCATGAACTCCTTGGGTATGAAGGTTCATAGGCATTTCATCTATGGGATCCTCTAAGGGTTGACCTATAGCTGGGTTTAGATCTTCACCAAATGAAAGCATGGTTAGGTGGCTCAAAAGTGGTGTTTGAGAGTCTATAATTTAGCACTAGCAATTGTTTTGGTTGTTTTAATAATTATCAAACTATAAATCCTATAATTAACCCCTGTGACTTTAATCATAAATATTGATAAGTCAACCTATGAATATCCCTACATATGATGAATAAAAAAATACATGCAAAAGATTAAAATTTTTAATGTGAAATGGACTTTCAAATATAAAAAATTATAACAATCATGTCATTTAAAACTTTAAAGAAATTATATATATAAAGAAAGTTTCAATGCATTTCACTAATAAATTATTCATTTGATGGTGCTTTATTTTTTATTTTTTATTTTGGCACTACTTTGACATTTTTTTTAGTCCAATTTTTTCATTTTATATGTGTGATAAATGTAGTGTTGTCATTTCAAAAGTCCACTAAAAGTCCATAATCTTCTTAGAATTCATCCAATTTTTTATGATGATTCCCATTAAAGTCTATGACAACATGAATAATTAAAAAATTGAAAATGTCAATTTTGAATATGGCTTTTACTTTTATGTTTGTATGTAATCCAAAAAATTACAAGTGTGATAGTCCAAACAATCCACCTATTTGTGCTTTCACCCCACCTACTTCTTGCATATTGTTGATGGTTGCAAAGGCTTCAACAACCATCCTATGAATTGGGATTTTTGGGTCAAGGGTGGGGTGAATATTTGTTGTATTCCCCAACTTCTATTTCTTGATTGGTGACTCCAATATTTGGTGTCTTTCATTTTATTGGCTTTTGCCCAATCCAAACAACCAAAGAACCTAAATGAACATGAACCCTAATTAAAATAGTCTTTAATTTTTAATCTACAAGGCATATGTGCATTCAGAAAAATCCATTTATCCCACCAATATTAGGATCAAAATGTTGAAAATTTGCATACCACAATTGACCACTTGAAATAAAGATCACGCCCATTTTGTTTCCAATGTTTTTTTGTTGGTGTTACGTTGTTGTGGCCTTGCACCATGGCAACACATATATGGGCATTCATAACTTGTTAAACCATATTGAGTTGCTTCAAGATCTTCAACTTCAAACAATGTTTGGGCATTAATAGGCCCTTGCATTTGTGCTGAAGCAAGTGGCCTCTTGTGACAATCTAGCAAAAGAATTAGTTTCTATACATACTTCAATAGAAAATTTACAGGGCTATGTGTTAGAACATTGAAACATCATGTTCACTTGCCATGCAAGGAAAAAATGGTTTTTTAAAATTCATGAATTAATTGGGACTCATGCACATGACCATGAACATTTGATCAAATCACTTGAAACATTTTTGCCAACAATAGGATTGTTTTGACTATTATACAAACTATTGATAGCTAAGACACCTTGTAAAAAAAATTTGCATCTTAAACTTTGTGATCAATCTTCTTAATGGAAATTAGAATGTACATGATGATGCCAATGATGATCAATGCATTGAAAAATGCTCTAGACCACAAAGTTCCAAAATGCAAGGCTTCAAAATGTAGGGTTATAGAATGTAGGGCTTGATAATTTGAAGGCTTTTAAAATGTAGAACATTACAATTCATGGAGGTTCCAAAATGCACTCCAATTCTAAAATGCAGGGCTCTAGAATTACTTGTTATAATTCAAAATCTGGACATAACACACTTATCATCACCATCAAGTTCAAACTTGGTAGAAGAAATTTCCTAAGTTGGCACTCATATCAATGTGTTTAATTATAACAAACCCTAACATCTAAGGCATTACATAAGTAAATGAAAACACATTGTAACTTTGAAAGTTGTTTTGGTCATTATAAGATATAGATAAGGATATTGCAACACATGATTGTGAGTTATTTTTCCAAACAATTTAAGTAGGCAATAATGGTGCTTTGAAATGGAGGACAAACTTTAGAAGTTGAGAAAGAACATGTTTTATGGAGGACTACACTTGCTTGTGTCTAGTTTGTAAAGGATGTAACATTTAGTATAGATGGTAAAGTCAAAATTTCAAGCAACAAGAAGATGGATTGTGGGAAAACATTGTCATGTGGGATAAAGGATGTGCGTACTTTGCATAGCAGCTTTTGTAGTTTATTTTGACAATGAGGCGATGGAAGATACATAATAGGACAAAATAACTACTAAAGATTATGAAGAAATTAGGAGATGCACAATTGCTCAAAATCATGCCAAATTGTAATCTATCCTAGATCTGGACTAGAAATAAGTAACCCCCCCTCCTTTTAAACATGATTTTTTTCACAATGTATATACATTTTTTAGAACTTGAATTTGCAATCATTGCTACATTTCATAAAATATGTCGCAAGAACCTTTCTATGTTCATTGAAACACATTTGATGTGCCCACCTTTTAATTATTTTATTCTTCTTTTTCTCTAGTTTTCTTTGTAAACTAATTTTTTTTTCTAAAAAGAATTTGGATTTTTTATTTCATAATATTGTTTCGTGAATATTTTTCAATAATCATAACTAATGATCCCATCATCTCAAAAACATTAAGACCTTTCACTTCTTTCTTTAGATTTCATATTATTAATATTTTTAAAACAATCTTTTTCACATTATATGCTCACAAAAGCACAATAAAAATTTGTAGGCCATTGATCAATCATAGCCTAAATAATTTGAATTGTTAAAATTCCATTTTAATTACATTTGAAAATGGTAGTAAACTATCATGTCTTGTTTCACTAAACTCACTAAAGAAACGAGTCATCATCAAGATGGAAAAATTGTTCATCTACAACTTACTATTAAAATAGGTGAGATTTTAACTAACATCTATATTTAATGACTAAAATTAGTCACACTATGGATGACATCCATATTGTATGACTAAAGTTAGTTGTATTGTAGATGAAAAATATATTTCATTTAGGCACCATAAATTTAAATTTGGATCCACATTCATCCTTGAAGTCCCACAAAGCATCCTTCTTCCCTTTCTTTTTTCACATTTTGTTTTGTTCACACTTGAATTTCTGCATGTTTTTCCTGTAGTTGTTAAAGCTTTAAATTACCTCTCATGATTTCACGAACATTTTGCATAGATATGTACATGAACATTACTTTGTAGATTGTAAAGACATTTCATTTTTTTACTGTATACATTTTTTTGTATTGTTGTAGAAATAAAGAGATTACATTTGACGAAACATTTGAAAAGCTTTTTGTGCGAAAACAAAAGTTGAAGCTTACTATAGTCATATTACATGATTATATACTTTACAATCAATGATTGTAGTCTTAATTAAAACTACATGTGTAATGTTTATCATCTTGAGGTTAATTTAATTTAGGAAAATAAGTTGGTCGATAGGTAACTAGGTAGATTAACTAGGTATGTGGGTAGATTAGTTAGACAAGGTAGTAGGTTATCTAGTTAATTAATCTATGCTAATTAATTATAGGCCTAGGCCTTATTAGTAGGTTAGGTGGGTTTAGCTGAATAGTAACCTATTTAGCCTAACCTATCTACCTAACTTATTATAAGCTACTTACAAACCCACCCACCTACTTCCCTAATTACCTAGCCTACCTATCTAAGGCAATTGCACACTAAGGTGGACCAAAATGGGCAATTTGAAAGTTCATTTTGAGAATGTCCATTTTGAGGGGCCCATATATAATGTATTTTCAAGTAAAAACATTTAAATGATGTTGAAGTTAACATTTTTTTCCACATCCAAGTTCAAATCACCCTAGTTTAAACTTTTTTATAAATCTTCTATAAATATGCATTTTGGAAAATAAAATAAAATCTAGACCATGCAAATGGAATTTGTGATTTTGAGATCATCATTTAAAATGTCAAACAAAAATGAAAGACCTTTAGTTTTTAAAAAAATTATCATTATAATTATCATAAGTCTTCAAAGTAACGTCTCCCAAAGTTATGAACATGTCCTCTAATTCCACTAGAGGATAAAGTCATAACCATAATTTTTTTGAAGTATGACACTAGAAGGACCCTAAATTGTAAAGTTCATTTTTCATCGAATATCAATCTTATTGGTCTAAAATTTCAGAGTGGAGAGGATAAAAACATAAGTTTCAGTTTTTCATTTCATTTTTTATAAAGTTCTCAAATGCATTTGAGTTGTTTATAAAAGACTTGACTAACCTAGAAAAAACTACAATCGTGACTTCCATCAAAGTACAATATTGTAGAATGCTTTTACCCTTGCCTACCTACATAGCCTATGGTAAATAGGCTATGTGGGTAAGGAAAATTAGAGTAGGTAGGGTATACTAGCTAATCTAAAGACCTACTTATACACCTACTTCATATATATAAATTTATCTAGGCTTACACTTAGTAGTAGGTAGAAGGTAGGTAGGTTACTTTTATATGGGGCAAAGGATGTTGAATATGTTGTGGTGTTTCCCATGAACATTAGAGTTTCTCCTATGTTTTTTGTCCACAACTTCAAATTTGTAAACTATATTGGTATATGAAATAATACACAACACATAATATGCATGCATTATAAATATTATAGTGCAAGTGTCACTTGAGATGAGCCAATCAAAGAGGTTAGTCCACAACAAAACAAATAGAATCTTACTTACCTACCTAAACCTACCTACTTATCTACCAAAATATACTTACCCACCTAGGTTAGGCTAAACTAGATTGAGTAGAAGCCACATGTCATGTTTATGTTTATAGTCATATGTCTTGTCATGTATAAAATCATATGTCAAACTTGACCATGGTCATTGGGGTGACATGGACTAACACTTATGATTCTGACCATGTCTATGATTGTATGGCATAAGTGATGAATTTGCATTGATTACATAATCATGTAATCATGAGAGGCACATATGACTACAAATGTAGTTATAAAGCTAAGGTTTTGGTGTAGTATTTGGTGGCTTCAAAATCAAAGTCAATGAGAGGATTATCTTGTTTCAAAAGCCCAAAAACGGCAACATATTGTAAGAATTTTCTTTTCCTCTATTCAACCACATCACCCATAGCAACCATGTTTGTAACTAAATCTTTTCCTTTGTTATAACATATAATTGATAATGTTTTGCACATTGTAATTCCATAAACATGTAGTGTTGCCCCATGATGCAAATAGGTTTTGCAACCTTGCATTTTTGCCTCATAGCATGTTTATGAAGGCTTTCAAATTTAGGAACCATTGCTCTTTATCATTTCAATTTATCGTAATACCTTTTCAAGTTCGGCACCTCAGTGCCGAATAATTAATTTAATTTTCAATTTTTAATTTGGCAGTTAAAATTTGAATTCTGAAAATTCCAACACTTCGTATTAAATTTATTATAACTGAATGCCTATAGAATAGACATTTAATGCTTTTGTGGTTAGGTGGCTAGTAAGTTGCTGCTAAAAGCCTGTCTGAGAGGTTCAATGATCAATCTTAGTTGGCTGCATGAATTTATAAAAAATTCATCATAACTAACTATTAATATCCAAAAAGTTCAGCAAATTTGAAAATAATTTAATTTATGCTGAACCTAAAAAGGTACTATGGTTTTTGCAAACCCAATACCTCACTGTGTTCACTTTCCCATTAAAATTGACCATAACTTTTGCCCATGGAAACTTTGCTACCTAGACATCTATAGAAAACCCATTAATTTTCCATTCCTTAAACCTAGGTGATGGGTTTGGACACAAAAACTCAAGAGCAACAAAAGATTCATGAACATTGGCCTTTACAACAACATTGAATTCAATTCTTTTGTAGCCAAATGTGTTGCAAACCAACACCTTGACTCAATGAAATAATGTTGATTACAATAAAGACCCTAGCAAAAAAAACTTATAGCTTAAAGTAATCAATAATTGCAAAAGCACCATGATGCACTACCTCAAGAAGTGCAAAGCCGTAAACTGTAAATCTTTATAACTTGTAGAATTCCAAAGCGAAAAATGAGCTTGAAACTTTTTATAAAAAAACAACAAAAGAGCATAAAACTTAATAAAAATGTAAAGATTAGGAAAGTCTTTGTGGTCATTTCAAGAAAGATTGTTTTTGTATAGAAGCTCCAAAATTCATTGTAATTGTCCAAAATTGTACTGGAGATTACTCTTGCATTGCATTGAAAGCTACATTGAACCTACTCAATGCACAAGCAACAGACCTCAATGATCAAGCTCTAAAAGAAACAAAGTTCTACAAACAACACAACCTATACAACTAGGTTTCAACATCTTTTCTATAATGTGAGGAGGCAACCTAAAAAAATCAAGAGTGTATCAAAGAGGTTGCAACATGAATTTTGAGCTTGAAAGGTCAATCAATGGTGATGAGATTTGTTTGGTGGGGGAAGTTTTGGCTACAAGGTTTATAGCTACATCAAATGTGTGTGACTATGTCGAAAGCTTCATCAAATGTGACTAATGATCTAAAGCGGCAAGGAGCTTTCACTAGTGAGCAACCTTGAGTCACATCTTGTGATTGGCTAACCCTCATCAAAAACCCTAGGAACTTGACAAAATTGACAGGTTTTTTGGGGGGTTTGAGTCAGTGTTGTGGCAGGCCCCTGCTATAAGTGGCAAAACTAGCAAAAATTTCGCCAGTAAAACAGTTCTGCTTTTCATTCATGATAACATTTGCCTCTTGCTTTGTGATAGGTAAAGCCGCAGGGTGTGGGACATCCCAAAATGCAGGGCCAGACTTTGGCTATCTCCTTGTGGTAGGCCCCTTGTTTTCAGAATGCCCCCCACCTTGGGGCTTTTCCCTACACTGATACTATATTGATTGTGGCACACAAATATTATTAATCAGCCATTTCACTGGCAGTGCCACAAAATGCTAGAGTAGCCATGGTCCAGTTCACTGGCCTTATGACAAATGCGGGCCTCCAAAAGCAACAAGACAAAGGAACGCTTGTTTTGTCACTGTTGGCCACATTTTCACCATCCAATATATATACTATTCCACAACATGGTATGGACAAGGTGGCTTGTACAGATGAACAGATTGTTTGTGGAGTTTCGCTAAAACTGGTGGGTTGACAAAAATGGAGGTCTTATATCTACTATCTGTACTTGCTAGTGTCATGGAGGCCCTCCCTCACCTGTTTGCACACGGAAATTAGACCACTTTGGTTGCAAAATTCCATGCATGCATACAGACATCTTCCCATACATATAATTGCATTCCAAATTTTGACCAAAAGATCCCATGGGGGCATTAAAGAGTGACACATTTGACATTTTCACAAATGTTTTTATTAGAGACAAACACACTGCAGCTTGTGATTTGACCTTTGTACACACAAAACACTCATGGAGCCAGGATCATGATGCTCATTTTGATTTTCAAGTTCCTTGTAAGCTTCACCTTGAGCTATCAAACCTAAATTTCAGTGGGTTTTATTCAGGCAAAGGCTGACCAATTGCGGGGAAACATGTGAGTTTTTGGGGTTTCTGATTGCCATATTTTGAAAATAATTTAGTAAAATTGATTGAATTTCTATTTTAGGTTCTAGGGTTTTAGGCAGCAATATAGAAGGATGATTAAAATTTATACTTTCATAATCTCATTTACAGCCAAATTTGGCTAACTTTTCTTATGGACAATTGCCCCTTTGGCACCATCGCACAATTGATTGGAAAAGAAACACACACACACACATGCAATGCTATATTTTCATAACATGTCAAGAATCATAGATTTCATATGATACTCAAAATTATTTTCTTGAAATTTGCACACATGTTGACCAGTTAACATTTGACTTGGAAACATCACATTTGGATTTCCAGATGACATCGAACCTAGCCATGCTGACGCCATGCTGCCTCTTAGAACCAAGAAGGCCTAGTTGAAAACATGGCGCACTACAATGAACGCCATCTTTGCAACTGTCACTCGACTATTCATCAAAGATAAAATGATGAGGTTTGAAGCACAATGTATGCCTACTTTCAAAAACAATCACCAGAGATCTTTAGCTTGTTAAATTTTCAAAGCCTAGTACTGATCAGAAAAGTACCAACATTCTGAAGATCAGAAGTTGTTAAATCAACCAAGGGTCCTAATTGAAGGCAATGCAAAAGTACTACCTGATTTTTTTCCCCCTGGCTGCCCATTTTCGCATTCAAGATGTGTCTGGTTGTGAGTAGACACATTTTAGGTCCTGTTATGCAGATTTAGGGCCTGTAATGGGCAGTAGTAGTGATTAGCACACTAGGTGTCTGGGCAGCTTCCATTTTTTTGAGAAAAAGATGGATGGGCTATGGGCAAACAATGAAAAAAAGAAGCAGGCATTTCTTTTGTATTGCCTGATTTAATGCCTTCGGATCTTTAGAATAATCTTCAGAGTGTTGGTACTTTTCTTATTAGTACTAAGCTCTAAAAATGACAAGCTGCAATCAGTAGAGTTCCAGCTGCTTGGGGACGGACGGAGTAAGGACAAACAGATCTAGTCCAAGCTGAATTGTTTGGTTGAAGAAAAAAGAGCAATTCCATCACGTGGATGGAGATCCCTAAGGATAATTGGCTTCATTTCTGTGATCAGAGAGGATGGAGAGTAGCAAGGTACATATGTAAGAAAAAGGTTACCCCAAATAACACAAAGCTAGTGTATTCATTATGTGAAATCCATGAGCTATATTATGGGAGTGTGCAATAGGAACGGGTTTAGGACTGAAACTATGTATTACATAGCTATGAAATCTATGTTCTTGATTGTAAAATTATCCTCCCACCCTTCTATTGGCTATGCAAGCCTCACCATTCTCCTACCATGAACTACACACAAACAACACCAAAACTATTCAAAACCAAAATTTCAATTCTCACAAACTTTGTATTCATACCATAACTTTGTACAAATGAAGGTGTTTCTCAAGGTCACAAACACCTCCTTAAATATTAACCAAAAGGAAACTAATCAAGAAACTTCCTAAAACT
>Ga0116228_10000511_pt1 | contig 29602 bp, 29 predicted proteins | sample S1TSphfallax_2_FD_89694 | JGI IMG/M metagenome (GOLD analysis project Ga0116228, IMG submission 89694) | Host-associated microbial communities from peat moss isolated from Minnesota, USA - S1T2_Fc - Sphagnum fallax MG | ecosystem: Host-associated > Plants > Peat moss > Unclassified | place... | reverse complement strand
TTCAATTTTGTGATGTAGCTGCAGTGGTGATCATCCATAAGATGATTTAGCCAGATTTGGCTACAGACTAGACATGAAAGTAGGAAAAAAATCAGAATCTTTCTATATTCTTGGCCACCTCCTGGAACTTATCATAAAATCTGTCAATTTCAAAAACTTTTTTTTTGGGAAATCTGGCGAATTTGGGCCATTTTTTCCATGGAAAATCCTGTGTCTGGGCCAAAATCATATTTTTCAGGTCGAAATTTGGCGAAATTTCGCCCAAAAAAAACATTGGGTTATAAATATTATTGGGTATAAGTAATAGACAAATTGTGAACTTTACATGTTGCTATGATATAGTGAATTTTATAATATTTAGATTATGATTTGGATATAAATTGTGAGCAAACCAATACCAACAAGAATTGAACATGATTATCGATACCATGTGAAAAGCTCATTATATATTTGAATGTTTAATTGCCAAGTCAATTACAACAATTAATTACCAGTAATTTTCTTATCAAGCATACACTTCCTAATTCATGGGGTCAAGATTTGTAACACATTATTGTATGTATTCTAGCAATAACATGTCGGGAATCTGATTTTATTGCAAGGTATATAACCATTAATATTCAAAAACTTATAAACTCCCTCACCCTTTTATTCCCTCACCTCCAACTCATACCAGCCTTGCAATAACAAAGGACAATTGTAATAAGTACTAAAGGCAATCTCTCACATCCCCATATGAAATGGTTTGTAGTATAATATCACCCCTTGAACACTCATACCCATGTACTCCAAGTATTAGCCCCAATATTTCATATTAACAAACTATTAATCTAGTTGTTAATACCACTACATATATCATGTTCCATATTAGCCACCAAATTACATATCTGCCCAACATTAGTATATACCACACAAGATTTAGATGTCCTTGCATGTTGTTGCATTGTTGACCTAAGAAATTCTTCTTTCGATAGCATTAACCACCCAATCATTCTTGTTGCACTAGATCTAGAGATGTTGCATCTAAAGGTTAATCTTTAATAAGTTGTTATTAAAGATGAATTATGTAATTGATGAACTAAAATGATTATATCATGAAATTTAATTTGCCTTGTTGGCATGATTAGATCTCATGGTGAAATTATTATTGATTTGCATCATTGATTTCCATCGCTGCATTGCCATGGTAGGCAATGTTAAAGGCCAAATTGTAGAAGTAGCATGTATTATTGCATGGGTAAAAGAAAATTATTTGCAAAAGGTATAACTTGGTAAAATAGTTCAATATTGTTTATTCCATTGTCCAAGAAGGAGCTTAACAATATTCTAAGGAGATTCAAACAAATAAAGGAGATAGAACAAAGTGACAAAGATGTAACCATTGAAATAAGATCACTTGAGAAGATGTATAGGAAAAACGAGCCACCACTTTTGACATACAAGGTGACATGCTAGCTTTAATTGATATAAGTGGTGGGTTTTGAAAGGGCAAACAATTGACATTTTTGTGGAGATAGCTTTGGTGTGTAAATGTGCAACATGTCTTGTGATATTGCAAAACATATAATGGATTAGAGGTATTGGGCCACCATTGTGGACCTAAAACTTTTTTGCACATGTGTGTGTGTGTGTGTGTGTGTGTGTGTGTGTAATCTAAACTAGCAATCACCATCCCATGAATATCGGTGTGATGTGTTCTTGTGTTGATTTGGAATGTCAATAAAAAGGAGTTAACAACCCAACACTTGTAATTGGTAACAATAAAATGGCAACAAGTTATTACATAACAATGGGGAAGGATTGAAAAGTATAAATCATATTAATTACCATTTATTGGCTTTTTTTTAATGTTCCTTATTGATTATGATATAGGAGTTTTTTAATCTTAGCATGGATTTTAAAATGGTCCATCAATTTACTATTTCATCTTGGAGTTTTGCACACATGTATAAAATAGTGATATATAGGTGGGATTGAACATAAATGGGAAAAAAAAATTCTTGGAGTCAATGCATTGTTGTTCCCTAGCTACCCTAACTACCTAGTCATTGGTTTTGAAAAAATATAAAAGAAATGGACTTACATAAGATGTATTTATGTGCCACTTTTTGGTCCACTAAATCATGCATATACTTGTTGGGTTGACAAGCAAAGTTAGGGCAAGACAAGATGACTTGGGTAAGTCCAAGGTGTTCCATGACCCAAAAGATTTCAAATAGACACCAATACAACATGGGAGACTCCAAAATGAAAAGAAAGACTCCCAAAGTCCAAAATGGCATTCCCATTTTAATGAGCTGGGATTTTTTTGTCAAGGAGTTTCGATCATTTAAAGTGAGGTTTGAGGTCTATCAAAACATGTTTAGATCAAATGATCTTTGGATCAATGTTTCAATGTGAACTATTGTACAATGGGCTTGCATTATCCCCCCTCCCCCCCCTCACCCCCCCCAAGGCATTTTGGGTTTGAAGGGTTAGAAATTAAATTGCCAAAATGACTTTCAACCATTCTAAGGGCAATTTGTCTGACCAAATCATCTTTGATATAGGATTTTCATATCACATTGGAATTTTTTTTTCAAATAGTACAAGATGATGTATTTGCATGTTCAAAAAAAATGAATTCATTTTGAGTTACAAGCAAGGAAACAAAATGTTCCAATTTGGGGAAAATGTTTTTGGGGATTTCAAGGATTTTGGAAAAATGTTATTGGAATGCAATCCCCATGGCAAGTTGCACATAATGACCCAATTTAAAAAAATTGGTCATGGTGAATTTTGTGAATCCATGTGAACCTATGAAGTTGATTTGGTACAAAATTGCACTAACAACCATTTTTTGTTTACTTGTGCATATCAAAACATGAACAAAAATTTGACTTGAAAAGTCAACTTGTTTAGTTGTAGATCAAATCTCTCACCCCTTTTGTTTAATTGAAAGGAATTAAGGAGCACACCTAATAAGTTTCTACATGAACCAAATTGCCAAAATCAAGGTCAAAAAATTTTACCACCAACACCACTTAACAAACCTAAAGGATGCTAGCTTTGCAACTCAAATATTATGACACATCATTAATTCATCCATTCAAAATCTCATTTCATCAAGTCATTTAGTAACACTAGAAGAAATCATGTCGTTTACAACCAACCCATTTGCAACTGGTTGTAACTACTTGTTGCATGCAATTTAAGCAATTGCATGTGCAATTACATTTGAATTTTAGATGATTTTTTATCACCTTTGTAGCTATGGTACAACTAGTTTTTCCTTCATCCTTCAAAATGGATGACTTTTACACTTTGATTATATATTACTATACATACAATATCATATATACATTTAATTTTATACAAATATGTTACCAAAAAACTTTAGCTCCAAAACTCAAATTGGTTTTCTTTGCTTAAACCAAACGACCCCATTTGTTTCAAAAGAACATATTTTGCTCATTTCAAAACCAATTGAAGCAATTTTTGTGGCTTTGAATTTGTTAAATCTAGAAGTACAAAATATTTTGAGGGCTCAAAATTAACAAAGCAATGACCAAAGATCTTGAGCTTCAAATTGCAAACTAGTTCTATTAACCTAAACCAAACAATGGCCCCCTTCATTTCAGAAGAGCATATCTTGTTCATTTCAAAACCAATTGGAGTGATTCTTGTGGTTTTGAATGCACTAGGTGTAGAACTATAAAATAATTTTGAGGTTCGAAGATAACAAAGTAATGACCAAAGATCTTGAACCTCAAATTGAAAACTGGTTGTCACAGCTTTGAAGTTTGTAAATTTTTTATCTCTAGGTGCCTTACTTTAAAGAATAAATGGCAATTAGGATGAACAAAATAAATGTTTGACCCTAAATGCTAAAGCCAATTTATTTTTAATAAAAATTTGTAAATTTACCTTTTGAGATAAGATTTACATAACTATTTAGGCCCCCTCATATATTGACCTACCTACTTAGGCCACCTACATGCCTACTTAGGCCTATATATTTACCTACGTACTCACCTAGGTGCCACATGTCAACATTTATAAACCTTATAGTGAATGGCTTAGATTTACTTAATTAATTTAAATAATAAAATTCAAATGAGCCTCAAATGGTAGGTGCCATTAAATGGTTGATTTTGAAATGGACACATGTCATTAAATGATTGGCTTGAAAATGGACATGTGTCATAAAAAATCATTTAGTTGCAAGTGTTGTTGCATATGCAACTTGTTGTATGAATATGAATGGATGAAAAATATAAACATATTGTATGTACATTGTAAGCACAATATGTCACATGCAACTAGATGTTGCATGCGACTTGTTTTATGCAACTAAGCCAAAAATTAGTTGTATGTGATAGTTGCATGTGTCACATGCAATTGAAAATTAGTTGCATACGACAGTTGCAAAATGATAGTTTTCTTCTAGTGTAATTAATTAAATATAAGTAAATATTCAAGCACCACATATTCATTGAGGGGACACTTAATGTTATTTTTGTCACATATGTGCATCAAACAACTATTGGGGGGAAGAGGGGGGAGTGGGGAATAGATTTTGGATTTATATTTTCCCCCACCTTATTATTATCTAATTTTCTAACATGCACACATTTTAGCCACCCTACATTTGTTTATATATATATATATTTTACAATCCAATGTTAGTACCCTATATTACTTTTAAATTTTAGTTTTACAAAATTTGAAGTTATATAAGTTTAGAAGTTAAAGCAAAAATGAAGCATGGAATGTAGTTAAAATGAAAAAAATTGCAATTTACAAATTTTCAATAGTCACAAATTCATTTAGAAAAGTTGCATCAATACAATCTAATTAATAGATGTTTTTTTCCTTCTTGTAGTTCATAGTGACAATAAATATAATAGAATCTACATCCACCCAATTAGTACAAATTACATCATACTTCAATTTAAGATTACCACGTAATAACAAACATGTATTATTAAAGGATGCAATTATCAAATAAGCATTTGAATTATTAAAATACATTGATTTCTTCACACATGTTAGCTTATCCTTAGAAAGAAAAGGATTTGCATTAAGTTGGTTTATCAATGGTGGACTTGTAGATCTTATTCCCTTGATATTCCACGATAGGGCAGATTGCATTCTCACACCCACCATCAACTAAAAATTGGTTTTCAATTTCATTCAACATATTTGAAATAACATGTTGCGTTTCTAACTCTATGATGGCCACATCACCTAGGTCCTCATCAACTAGATTAGCCTCCACATGCATTACACATTGTGGTTCTTCATCAACACAATCTCAAAGCACTTCACAATCACCATCTTCACATGTAATGGCTTTTTAAAATGGAACATAAGCTAGATGTTTAAAATCATCCTATTCCCCCTTCCATGGCTCATTGAACCATGATGAATCATGACCTCATGTAAGTAGGACTACCTTTCATGTTCAACGTGGTTAACATATTTTGAACATTTTTAAATTTGTCTATTAATGCTTGAATTACATCATCATCTAACATTATTAGATTGTAATAAGCCAAGTTAGCAATAGATTCACCTTCTTGCAAAGGATGCAATACAACCCAACATTTTCCATCTTATTGTGGACTTTGCCAAACTTAAACCCATTTCCACCATAGTCAATAGCATGAACATGGTCAAGGGCATTTGTGCAATTGACAAGCTTTAAAAAGTCATAAGCACATTCCATTCCAACCATTCCTCCTATCTTGTAGAAAAACATTTCACAAGAATATGATCTAGTCAAGTGTAAAGCTATTGTTAATTTAGGGTATTAATCTTTGAAATGCTTGATCAATAAAACAACAAAGTGAGAAGACATTTGAATATCCAAAAAACACTATTGACTCACAAAAGAATATGTGATATTAACTTGATGGTCCACTTACTTGAGTTGCAATGCATGCCTTGTTTACTTTGATTTTGGAACCCAAAAGCCTCATTATTGCTATGTATATTTCTCCATGTTGAAACGAACCAAATGTTCATTATTTGTAATGATTTTGTGACTGCCAAACATGATTTTAATAATTTAAAATGTGATTTAATACTAAAATGTGTGTTGATTTGTTTTAAAAATTAGATTTGAACATTTAATGCATGATGGTTCTTTAATCATGCACAATCATTTTCCTTCATCACTTTTCATTTAATTTAATTTGGATATTAACAATATATGAAAAGAAAAGAAAAAACATTCTTGTATATTTTTGTCACATATGTGAATCATGTAAAGAAAATTAAAAGTTTTATAAGATTTTTTGGATAAAACAAATTGGCTTTTAAAAAAATCATTGAATTTGCAATATATATATATGCAAAACTTTTATGAAATCATGAGGTTTAAATTAAGTGTAGGGTGGTTTATATATGTTGATTTTAGAAATTACATAATGATAGGGTGTGAAAAGTTAAAGCTCCTTCACATAGTAACTTCAAACAATACCTTTTTTAATGCACGTATTGGGGAAAATTAACACATGGAATTTTTAAATTGACAAAAACTGATATATTGATAACAAATAACATTTAAAGAATAAGCTTTATAAAATTATCATTGTACATTTACATGTAAATACAATCATGAATTAGTTGCATATTCATGGTCTCTATAATTAATTTTTTCAAACCAATTAAATATGATTTCAAAGTTTAATGAAATTGTACTTGTTACTACTTTTGATATTATACATAGTTCCAATTTTGTTTAAAAGTGTTTACAACATACCATGCATTCACCCAAGGATTCATTTTTGAATTAAAAAAAAAATTGACTATGTATTTCAAGCCTTGATATACAATGTTCTCACAATCATGTTGATTCATGACAACCTATTCAAAAAAGAATGTGAATGATTACGTAGTTTTAAATTCTTGAAATAATATTTTAAATTAGGTACTCACTATTATTGACCTGACATTTTGACAATTAAAATTAAAATGTTCTATATTCCTATATTTACTTTCAATATATATTATAACCTTGATAAATCACTATATGATATTTGACAAGTAGGTGAATCAATGACCATCCACAACATTAATGAACCAAATCTAGCTAGATTTCAAGTAGTAGAATCTATTTTTGAAAATATTGCTTTGTTTTGATGACCTCCATGACCTCAACATCTACATGTGGTGACCTTAGGATTCTCTCCTTCATAATGGGCCCATTTTTTCCAAAAAAACCCCTTCATTTCCTAGCCTTTTTTTTTTCATTACCAAGTTGTGAAATTTTGCCCCCCAAAAAAACTACAGGAAGTAGTTTCTACCAAGTTACATAGGTTGAGGTATTTTTAAAGATTTTGTTTAATGTATTCTAAGCTATATGGCTACAAACTAGATATGAATTAAAAATATTTAATCAACCTTCTATATTTATGGCCCTTTAATAAACCAAATATAGAAATCTGGAGATTTTTTTTTTCCTCACTTCTAACAATTGAAACCCACCAAAAGAAATTCATTTTCAAACTATTAAAAAAAAGCATTTTGGCAAAATTTCACCAGTGAAAAATGGGCTTATTAGGTAGGCTATCATCAGCAATCTAGCCTGTAGGTGAATGAATATAAGGAGACACAAAAGGGTATCAGCCAAGGTTATATTAGGCGGGTCTTTCCTTTTTATGCTGGTCAGAGGTACCAATACAGAGACCTCTGACAACTTACATACCCACCCAGCTGTGAGTGTTAGGCCCGCTTTACACTAGGAGTCAGGGCCCAAAAAACTTGGGGCCAACTTTGGACATTTTTGGCTTCTCGTTTGGCCCCAAGTTACTAATAACATTGGCCTTGACTCCTAGTGTAAAAGGGGGGGTCTAAAATTTCCATCACCCTGGGTAGGAAATTTTTCTTGACCAGATCTGCACTCAAGCCAGTAGGCTCTAAACCCTAAACCCTAAACTCCATCCCCTTGTGTGAAAGCCCTTGTGTGGGTTTGTTAGTACTTAGACAAACAACCAACCCAACAGACTTCAAATACACCACTCTTTAGATGCTCCCACAAGTTATATACCATTCTCTGCCTGCATGTACCAAATATACCTAGACGTCAGCCACAAAGAATCTAGCTTTAAAAAATTACCCTAGTAGCCTAGGGTCAATTTCCATATTGACAAAATGAATAATAATTAATTTTTTTCAAATTTTTTTTAAAAAATTGAAATTATTGAAATTTCCTTTTGATATTTTTTCACATGAGTTGTGAAATTATTGGGTGTGTGTAGCCTATGATAATTATGCTGATTTTCAACATGCCAATTTCATATATTTTCACAAAGATTCATTTTTTGAGGATTATTTAATGACGAAACTGACCTTAGGGTAAGCTAATTCTCTTTTCTCCCCCCTTCCCTCTCCTCCTCCCACTTTACTTCCCAGAAGGGCTTTCAGATTCACAAGTGTTTTTAAAGGAAATTTTTAATATAATCTAAGTGGCTATCATCCATGATGCCACACCAAGATGTAACAAAAGTGACCATCAATCCTTAGAAGATTTAGTTAAATCTGACTATAATCCAGATATGAAGTACAAATCTTTAATTGACTTTCCATATTTATGGGTACACACTGAAATTCAAAATATAAGAATTTGGCGATTTTTATTATATTTTTCTGCCTTTTGGCCATTGGAACCCTCCAACGCCAAAATCATTTCCTTTTTATATTTTAAATTTGTAATTTCGCCAGTTAAAATAATGGCTGAAAGCTAAGAAGCAGTTTTTTTTAAAAGGAATTTCTTCATGCTCTAAAACTGATGATTATTCAAAGGAAGATTTTAAAAAGTGATGATCATCCACAAGGAAAAAGTAACCAAAATATATGAAATATTTCAAATCATCCTTCTATATTTTGGCTACTTACTGAAACTAACTATAGAAATATGTCAACTTCTCCTTATTTCTGACTTCCGGCAATTTGAGACCCCCCAAAGTAACCTTCATGTTGAAAATATTCACTTATAATGTTGCATTTCCAAGCCCACGAAAAAGGCTGTTCAGAAGGTGAATAAAAAATCCACCCCAGAAGGAAAAAAACACACACACGCAGAGACAGAGTTACTATTTTTGTTTTTTTTTAAAACTTATTTTGGCAAAATTAAGTTAGACTCATAACTACAGTCTGGGACCCAGGGTTTTATTTTTCGATTTTGTAATATCGATATATTGGGCGAAAATTTCCAACAAAGTACCAAAATTAGTCGAATTTACATTAGGAAAACAAAAACTTCAAAGATTGTCGGAAAAAAAAAACACAAACAAACAAACTAACTAGCTAACTAACTAACTAACTAACGAACCAACTAACTAACTAACTAACTAACTAACTAACTAACTAACTGGGAGACGCGTGCTTGAGTACCACCACCGTCAAGGTAGTTACGCTCATTAATGCTAATCCCACGCCCCAATTACATAATAACTTGCATATTTCAACGGGCACCAGGGTGCATTAATGCGAGGCTTCGTTTCTGCTTCCATCCCTGAAGTTGAACTTAGTGGCTTCGTTACGCACCTATAATAACTGTTTTACTGGCGCAGTCAGTAGCTCGCGTTGCTCGAATCGAATCGATACCCTTGCACCCGTTTTGTCATCTACTGTGCTGTGGTTGAGGAGTGAACCCACTTCATTGCATTATTAATGTCAACGTGCACGTTACGAGTTGCAATGTTGGGGATTCTTAATTGCCTACTTAACAGCTGCTCCAATTAAAAACACGCTGCTCTGTTCGTTTGCATGGTGTACCGCGTTACTACTGATGATTAGGCTCAACGCTCTTACATGCTAGCGTAGCTAAGAGCTTAACACTGACCCAGTGAGGGGTTTGCGATTTTTTCCCCACCAAAATTATTTGAGTTTATACAAGAAAAAACAACAGTTTTCAAATTTTTATAAAACAAATCACTAGTATGCAGCGTTTTTCTTGGCTCATTTTTTAACTAGTGTGACTGGCTGCTACCGGCAAGGATGTGTCAAAGCTCATATGGCAGGTGGGTCAGCAAGGATGTGTGTTGAGTTGACTATCTTCAATTGTGAAGAAAAACCCTGTAAATAAAAATCAGGGATGGGAACCTATCCATCAAAAGTACAAGGCAAATGAGAACACAAGTAGACACAACCCAAAGAAAAAACAAAAGGAAACAATCAACAAAAATCTGGTAAAGACCCTATGCAAAGAGGACTCATGGCTACGAGATGATAATCAACGATAACAAAGACAACCTAAGACAAAAGAGTTGTCATCTACCACAAATCGGCTAGTGATGGAGGTGCACTAGCTATGATGTGTGGAAGAGATGAGTAACCTCGACCAAGTGCAACAACCCGCTAAAAAATTGTTATGGCTTGTGCATGCCACAAGGTTATGGACATGTGTTGTCAATAGTAAGAAACACGAATCAAGGGGACTAAAAAAGACCACTGGTGACGTGTGATAGTGGTTTGTGCACAAACAATAAAAAATGAATCAAAACAAGAATGAATACACTCGTACATCTTAATAGTAAGGGGAATGAAGTCATCGCTTGATGTTTGTTTGACGTATGATTGTGTTTTCTCTTGAACAACCATCATTGTTGCATGTGTTGTCGTCGTCAATGTTCATTGCACCATATTTGTACGAATTGGGTCAGCAATGACGACATCCATGGGTTTGGAAATCATCTATGGTGATAAATATATCCACTTGTCGTCGGGTGTGGTGAGGGAAAAGGTGGGAGCCTCCTTCTAAACGTGTGTTTTACTTTCTAAAACAATAACCATGATAATATCCCGAAATGTATTGTGGGCTATTGTATGCTCATTCTTGTAGGGGCACTGAAGCAAATGGGTACTTAAATCATCAATGGTATGACCACGCTTACATTGTGAAAGATGGGCTACCATAGAATGTGGCAAACTAAGGTATGTTTGTAATGTTGTAAGGAAGTAAGTTGAAAATAAACGAAATGTAGGTGTGTAGGATGAATTAATAACCAAACACTTGCCCTTGGACCCACACGTGAGTAGAAACGTGTTTGCATGATATGTGAAGGAACATTTATTAAAAGTGAAGCAAAATTTTGTTCATGTAAACAATTTGCCAAAGAAACTTGCAACTGAGGAAAAGATTAAACCACTAAGCTTTCAAAAGGTGGGACTTGAGAGCAAACAACCTGGGGTAATAGGGCTTGGGTATTTCATAATGCCATTTAAAATGGGAAAATGTTAGTTTCAACATGTGATATTGCATCTAGAAGAATAGGTTGACCATCCTATTATAAACAAATGACAATTGTAGGAGAAATCAAAGCCCAACATCCTAAAAATATGAGGGTAGCAGTCCAAACTACAAGAAGGAGGCCAAACCTACCTAAAGAAGTAGGAAAAGTGGCTTGATGATAAGCTAGGCGACCAATAGAACCACCAAAAGATCCTACACCAAGTAATTTCTCCAGCATAACTATGGTACGAATATCAAATTCAACGTAATGTTGCAAAATACATGGAGATGGAAACAATGTATGAAGCAAGTAGCCAAGGTGTTAGGCATAACATAACGAAAACATTACAAAAGCCATTTGAAGATTTGCAACCATAAGGAGACTAAATATTGTCCCAAGATCCTCATGAAAAACTTTAGTCACAAATGCCTCAATGAATGATTTGGATACCACCAATGTACCCAAAATATAAAAACTTGAATCAAAAGTAAGAAAGCCAAAAGGAAGTGACATAAAGTGGTCCAACTTTTTGTGGAGACCAAACTACAAACATCGATGGTTGCCCTAAAAGCCTTAATGTTGAAAATTCTTGTTGCAATTGTAAAAAAAAAAAAACCACATTTAATGTGGGACCTACTATATGCATATTATCTACCAACGAAGGGAAAACACAAGTAGGGTGGGCTATTGTTATAAGGTGAAGAACAAAAAGATGAACTAAAACAAACAATGTTTTTCCCAATGGGTCCCCCTATCATGTATTTGACTTTGATGAAATGATTATGAGATCTCCATGTTGGAAAGTCTAAGAAAAATATAATGGGGATGGGCATGCATAAAATCGTTGAACAAATGGGAAAAACTTATCCAAAGAACTAAGCAAAGACCATAATTCCTAAAAAATGGCTGATTGTGCAACTAAATTGAAAGTATTAAAGATATCCACCTATAACACCACCCAATATGGGTACAAATCTAACATCATTCGAACACCATGAACCACTATCTCACACTTGCCATGAGTCGGTATACTAAATTAATGAAGCTTACAATGTTCCATGAAAATATCCTTAAATTGAATAGTTAATGTGTGGGCAACTAGGCAATAGGTCACCTCACCTATCGCGATGGGACATATGTTTCAAAATTGATTTTTTAACACTAATAATCAAAATGCAAAAAGTAAACGTAATACTAAAAGTGGAACATGACCTCAAACAATGTGCCCACATATTTCAAAAAATAAGTTGAAACCACTTATAGAATCATCTAGGACATGGTGGTGGTATGATTTTTCTTTTGTTTTCGTTTGTTTATCTTTACAAATACATGTAGTTAGTTTTTAAAATATTGAAGACTATAGCTATTTGTCTTTTATATTATTTCTTTGCAAATGGTTGCTAAAAAATACAATTATAAACAAGGAGGGCAATATTGGTGGATAAACATCTAAAATGGCAAAGTTTGGGAATTTCCAATGTGATAATTCATAGCAAACCTAAAAAGATTGACATGTCTATAATTATATTCTTGTTGTGCAATGGTTTTTTTCTTGTTTATTTGTACCAATTATGTTCAAGATTTTCATTTTATGCTTTTGGATGGTAGTTATATCTAAAGGTTGGTAGATTCCAATACAATTTATTTCTTATGTATGTGTTATTATACCTAATAACCTTCACCCAATGTGTATTTAGGATTGCTAAGCATGCGAACATACAAAGAGTTTGGAGTATAATATAATTGATAAATTTTTGTTATTGTGTGAAAATGCCATAATGTTACATTGATAAATATGAATCTATTGTCAAAGTACATTACATAAGCAACTATCATTTGAAAACACTAGCATGAAACTTGTAATTGATGGTCCTTTGTGGCATAGAGGATACTCCTACCAAAAAAAGTTCACCTTGTAACTTGTTTGAATTAGACAATAAAACCATATATGGAGATCTTGGTTTGAACTCTTTCTAATTTGTGATGGTTTTTTCGAAAGAGTTTCATTTGTGTTAAACATTTGAAAATACATATGGGCCATGTTATTTAAGTGTCCTCCCAACCAATTCCTCAACTTGGTGAATATATTTTAATCAAGCAATGTGTTCATTGTTTCTTTTGCATATTTTTTCATGGTCAATTTGAACTAAAATCTTTGGATATCTAAAACATGTCCATACCCAAATGCATTAACCAATCTTTTTTGGTAGACAATACATTTGCTTCAATGCAACCAAATGCAAAGGGAACATTTGTTTCACATGTGGGTTCTAGCCAACATTACAATAAAAAGTAAGATAAATTATTAGGAAAAATAGTCATTTATGCAAATACAATTAGATGTGAGTACATGATTATGTAATCAATTTGAACCCATTTTTTTTACCACAATCATTTCCATGGTAGTAATTGAAAACCGTGGAAACGAATACAAAAAAAACAACTAGAATCATGAAGGAATTTTTTTTGACATGCATATCTAGTTGTTCGATGTACATTATTTTGTGAATATTATTGGGCTTTCTAACCAATGATTGGTAGCCACGTGACAACCTAAACTAACCTATGTTGCTACCTATGCTAAACAAAAAACTTAAGACTAGATTAAGTAGGTGCTAATATGGATAATTAGGCACATTCAAGTAGGTTGGAAGTATGAGGGTTTGAACCCCTCAACTTCACATTAAGAATCCAAGTCTTTAACCATTGCATCACTTTTTCATCAAGTTATAATTATTTGTCATCATATATTAGTATGAACATTTCTTCTCATCTTACCTAGGTAATTTAAATCTATTTACCTTAGCATGTAATTACCTAGGTTACTTTAAGCTATTTTAATAGGTTGTTTTAATCTATTTTATTTTACCTTAGATTACTCATGGTTATTATAGGTTACTAATAACCGAAGATTGAATAACCTAAAATAGCTTAGGGCTAACAAATCAACATAACAAATTTGGACAAACAAAGACATCCTTGGACTTTCCAAATTTGATTAGATTATGCACACATTCCAACAAGGGTAACAAACATGGAAGGTCTAAATACTCTCAACATCACATAAAACATCAACATTAGCTTGGGTGGATGGAGCATCGAGGGCCATCTTGACTCTTTTCAATGGTTCCAACATGCTAATTTAACAAGTTTTCACATTTATAAAAATCTTTAACCCATATGTCTTCACAATAATATTAAGATTGGAAAATTCAAGGGCACATTTATGGGATCTTGAAAATTACCCACACAATTTTGTAAAGAGATCTTCAAACTTTGCAATAATTGACAAGTGTGATAAAGCTTGAACAACCAAGTTTATCTTATGTGCTATGTAATGCATGCCAAAGAGAAATGGGGCATGTTGAATTTTCATCTACACTCTTACACTATCTTCAAACCTTTGAAAATAATAACACCATAAGCTCCCAAACATATTACTTTAATCCTTGCAATTTTAGCCTTAGTTAGTCCACCATGCTTGCTTAGATTCCCCCAAAGTAACTTTGTCAAACGATTTGCATTTTTTTGTTCCACAATTCTTTTTACAGTTAGGGAAAAACCATACTAAAAGTGAGTTGCTTTAGGCAAAAAATGGTGACATATAACAACTATGATAATGTATAATGAACTTTTTCTTGATGACAATTTTGAATTCAAGGACAATGCTTTTGGAATGTGCATGACAATTTTTCATACCTCAAAGTTCATTTTAAATCAAAATTAACGTTAATTCAACGATCACTTAATAAAAATACTAGATATAACTTCACTTTTGAAATATATTTCTCATTTTTCATACTATGTGATAAATATTATTTTGGCTACATACAAAATTTTCATCTTCTGTTGAATTTTTTTTTTTGAAGAATTGATTAAGTCAAGTTTCAAACTTCTCAAAGTTTCCCAAAGTTCACAATATTATTATCAAGTTTGGTGTACACATCTTGTCAAATTTTTGAAATTTAGGAAATTGTGTTCCATGACAACAATTTTGAGGAATTCTCCTCTACTTATGGTTGTCAATGGAATGGGTATATGTTTCCATACTTGCATAATATAGCTATGAATAAATAGCAAACTTTAATTGTTGATGCTAGTGATTTCATTGATAGAAAATGGAGATGAATTATGACTCCCTAAAATCATTTTTGGTTGCTTGAAGCACAATGTTGTGCATGCTTTCAACCATCTCCCATACTTCTTTTTTGCCCATTTGCCAATGGCACTACTTGGAACCAATGATCAGATTTTGAGAGTTAAGATATCCAATTCAGATCTAATTTCTTTGAATGTTCTCCACTTCTATGGTTTGTTGAGGATGTTGAATACAAGGTCCAACTTGTAATGGATTGATAACTTTCGTAAGTTGTTCTCCCTTACTCATTTGATCCACCATGGTAAATCACCTTTCATTGAAAGAATGATGAACATTGATTGGGCACCCCTATTAATATGTGACTTGAACTAGTTTCACGTAATCCTCAATAAAGTGTGCCACAAATCCCATCTTTACTTTGTTAATTTTCCAATTTTTATTTGATTAAAACTTAAACATAAATCATGATTCACACCAGCCAATAAAACTTTTATAGGCATGATGATTTGAATACAAAACATGCATATTTATTCCCAAAGTTTCTTTCTAGAGTTGCTACCATTTCAACCTTTGTTTGATGTACAATGTGAATTTGGAAAGAAGCAAAAGTTTGGTGAAGGGGTTGATTCAAATCCATAAATTACATGTTTCTATTGTTTGACTTTCCAAATGCACTCAAAAGTTGACTTGCATACATATACATGCCTCTAATCACAATTCTAATTTAAAACAACTTTGCTCCCAATGAACCTTGACATCTTAGAATTAATGCAACAATGCCCTTTCAAGGAATTTTAAAACTTATATGATAATAAGACTTAAGACATTAATTTTTAAAAGCACACAACATTTGAGCTTTTTTGAATTTCATAATCCAATTCCATTGACACTAATGACTATCCCTTGCAATGGTCTTTGCCTTTCCATTTCTCTATACTATAACAATGTTGACACGTCTTAGTTATGGAACCAAAAATGTCTAAGGAGAAAATGGGATTTGTTTATGAATCTATATACTTTGGTAGAAAAACTTATAACACAAAAGAAAAAGGGAAGTGAAATGAAACATCAATACAAGTGTCTCCCACGTCATTTCTTCATTGTGGAAATAGAAACTAACCCTAACACACTTTTCTTATGACTAAAGGAACTTTCCCCTTCTTCCAAATTTATTGGATTCCCATTATTGTTATAAAAATATCCCAAAGGTTTCTTATATTGTACAAATATTACATTAAATTAGAATATGGAGAACATGTCTATAACCTTGAAAATATTGATTATGATAGTGTTTTATGTCATGATCAATCTAAGTCTTGTCAACTAAAATCATGTAACATTAATCACTTAGTTCAACCATAGTTAGCAAGGAACCGAAGTAATGCCTAATATAGGTTCTTGGCAATTTACTTGATTAGCACATAACCATAACTTATTCATTCTCAAGCATTTTCATCACAACATTATTTACACAATATATAATCATGACACAAAACTTTATGCCTCTAGACACCCAAATCATCTTACGAAAGTCACTCCAAATAAAAGCATAGAAGTTTGGTATCCTTTTCTCTATCCAAGAGTGATCAATGCACTCATCATTCCTCTAGCTCAGATTGTCCCTTCAACTTTCACAAACTGCAACATTTTGGAGGTGGGATAATGGGCAAACTCCACATTGCTCACAAAGAAATTGTGTAGGTGTATCCATTTTACTGCTACTTTCAAATTTCACAACTGTATGATGTTCCAAATGGCACATAATGGGCAAACACAACATTGCTGAAAAGGAAACTGTGACATATGGTATAGTAGATGGCCATATAATAGACTCTACATCTATTAGTCAGACACTGTAGCCAGACTTCTGCAGCTCATTCCAAGGCATTCTCTCCATGTTCCATGTTTCTACTTCTCTCTTTTGGATTCCTTTGAGGACATTTCCTACACTCCTTTGCCTTGGGGACAGTGGTCAAAAGATACACGAGTCATTTTGGTCCATGACACATGTCACTGCTGGTCTGCCCAAATGTTTAAATAATGAATCTCATTTTCCTGCCAGCTTCGTGAACGGTCTAATCTACATTGTTAACAATGTTGATAAATTGAGGAACAAAATGCAAAAGAAAGCTGTTAAAAAGAACAAAGGATAGTTTTGCTGTCTTGCCTGTTAGGAAGGTAAGCTGTGAAACAGGTTTCTGATGGAATGTTTTTTGCTTGAGACCATCAACCTGCAACTTTTGTCCCAGTGACCAAAACAAACATTTTATCTCCATGTGTACATCTTAGCTTCACTGATCATCCTTGAACTTGGAATATCAAATCTCCATCTTTGTTTGGCTGGCAACCTAACTAGATGTTTCGCAACAACAGACAATTCAAATACATAGAGATTCTCTTGCTGAATATGCAACTGGATGTCCACTTGTTACCTAACTACAGCCATTTAATTTCACAGCCTAGTTGTCATTCCCTGCCATGAGTGCAGGAAAACTGAATTTCTAAACATCTCTGCAAGGACTTCCCCTGATTCTTTTAGCACTAAAAATAATCTTTAAACAGAAATGACATCAGCATTCTTAAATTCTGGAAGGCTTCTCTTGGATCTGTGGCAAGGTGATGAAGACTAACCCCTGATGCTCCATCTTCTTTGATGGGTACACCAGAGCTGCAGCTCTCAGGATCCACTGCCTTGCTCACATGCCGAACTTGAAGCATCTCATATGTTTGGTGTTCCAAAAATGCAACTGGTATGATTGCTTCATCTAGGACAGTTGCTGAAGATGGATGAACTGGTTAAGGGAAGAGTCACTTGGTCCTCATTCAGAGCATCAAAGCTCTTATAACTGAATGGGTTTTGTTGGGTCTCTGTGATGCTGCTGCTATAAGTCCCAGATTTTGATGTTGATGCTGTAGAATATGTTTGAGATAAAGGGGGCTGCTCATAAGGAGGTACTTTCACATCCTTCAGCATTGTTTCCAAGACATTTACAACAACCTGCATGCATTGACATGCACTTCAGCACTCACATACTTCCCATCCTTATAACTAGACATACATAACCACATAGACTGTATCCAGGACCTCTAATTCATTTTTGTACAGAAGGTTCTTCACATCTCTAAAACATTTCCACATGGAGATTTGGGGGACTTCCACAAGAATGTGGATGATTAAGCATCTTTGAGAGTAGTATCAAAGACAATGACGCAATCACCATCTTCTTACTCCAGTGCTGTTAGGAACTCAAACCAAACTCATGAAAATGAAAATGATGTTTCATAAGTGTCTCTGGTTCCGTTTACGAGTGATGACACAATTATAGAGATCTCCACAACATTTTGAACATAACCTGAGAATGAGTGTGGGTTGTAAGTCATAACCTTATGAGAGTTGCTCACAAAGTATCAGACTGTCACCTTCATCATGAATAGCAGCGACAAGCTGCCATGACTACCTGCTGACTTCATCCATTCCTCATGGGAGTTGTAGATAAGTTTAAAGTAATCAGCCCAAATTTTTGGGCAAATCATTATACAAAAGTCTGCATCCTAAGTTTCTGTCACAAGTTCTAGCAATGGAATGACTCAGTCATGATGTTGGCTGGGACCCAAGAGACATAACTAATAAAATGGTCAATAGTATCCTCATTCAAGCTGCAACAAGCTTGTGATGGTAAGCTTCATTTCAACCTTGTCCTTGACAACGATTGAGATTTTCAAGAGCAAGAGATATCAGATAGGTTGCAAACCTTCATTGTTGGCCGCTCAAGCCGCTCATACATTGTGCAATTGAGGGCCAAGTCAGTCAGGGTTGTGAAGATGTCCGGTGGGAATTCTGGCTGAAGTCTGGGATCCCTTATAAGATCAATCCCACCTTCTGCTAACTTGTGCTTGACCTGTCGCCAGATGAAAAGATTACAAATGTCATCTAAAATGGAAGACCTTGTTTGCAATTTAGATGTTTTCACAAGTCAATGTAAAATCATAGTGTCACACATGCCAGTCATTGCCAAAGGCAATGAACACTATGTACAAGAGGACAAACTTGTGGAAGAGACATACCCAGACCAGTAGGTTAGTTTCATCATCTCGGAGATGATCAATGACTTTCCGACCTGTAATCATCTCTAACAGTACAACTCCAAACCCATACACATCGCTGGCCGGTGTCAGCTGTCGTGTTATGAAGTAATCTGGATCCAAGAACCTACTTTCCACACATGGAACACAGACAGGGATACACTTAGACTTGGCCGAAATAGGGACATTGCTTGCCAGCCAACAATGGCTGATTCTGGCAAAGAAGAAGTAGCATCCAACTTCCACTGGAGGCTCCAGGCGCTCATGTTAACAACAGGAACCATGAAATCTGGGGCAGATTGCAATCAAGAACCAGAAGAACAAGTGTATGCACACAATTAACAGGAACACAAGTAATTTAAGAGCAGTCAATGGTTGGGTGCATGGAAAGCGCCAAATGGGAAGCAAAAGTACCCTGGAGTACCAGCAGGTCGAGTGGAAATATGAGTATCAAAGGTACTTCCAACTTTAGAGATGCCAAAGTCAGCAAGCTTTGCCACCATATTCTCATCCAGAAGAATGTTGCTAGGTTTCACATCTCTATGAATGACAGGTGGATCCTGCCAACCCACAGCTCCCAATCAGTAAGGCAGGCTCCAGTAAAACAAAGGGGAACAGGGGTTGTGGGGAAAAGACAAGTATGGCTGCAAGCATTAAGGTCTTCCAGAAGCAAGACACCGAAGACACCAAAGGGATTGGGATTGGGGAATTCATCCAATAGACTGACACAAACATGGATATTGCATAACAGTGATTAAGATAGACAGCAGAATAATTCACGTTATCATTTACCGCAAAGCAGTGAAGGTATTCCAAGCCTTGTGCAACCCCTAATGCAATTTCAATCTGCTTATACCAGTTCAGTGTTTTACTTGGCACTTCTCCTGCACCAGTTTAATCAGCAAAATCATCATTCACTACTGAACATCATTGACACTGTACATCACATAAATGTGATTGCAGAGAGACACTCCAGAGAAACATGTAAAGTAACCAGAAAATGTCATATTTTAGTTCTTGCCAGACCACAACAAACACAACAAGAATGAATAAGGTCACTCACAAAAGTATCAGACCATCACCTTCATTATGAAAGGCAGTGACTAGCTGCCATTACTCCCCACTGACTTTATCACCTGAAGATATTTAAAAAGAAGAGAACTCTTCGAGCAACAAAATGACACATAATACAGAACATTCACTACACAACCTTTCAATACCAGAATCTACATGACAGAGTTGTCTATTACCAGCCAGATGAGTGTTGAGATTGCCATTCTTCATGAACTCATAGACTAGAATCTGTCAACACAACACATTTCTTATAGTTAGCAATCAGCTATTATGATAGGAAACAGGTTAGACATGGTGGAATGTCACAAGAGTGTATACGTCCAACAAGTTAGCACAACTTGCACCCTACCATCTTGCATAAGCATGCACAAAGTAGCAAGAGAATTTCAAAGCCATCTGGAGTTGGTAAAAATGAAATGCCTGCTGCCCATTGTCATCACAGAATCCCTCTAGTCGCACAAGATGTCGGTGATGCAAACGACTGAGCAGGGAAAGTTCATTCCGAAACTCAGTGTGACCTTGTAAGCTCGAGGGAGAAGCTCTTTTTATAGCAATAAGTGTCCCATCCTCAAGGCAACCAGAATACACTTGGCCAAATCCACCTGAACCAATATGATAAAGCTTGTCAAATCCTCCTGTGGCTTTTGCAAGCTCTTGAATTGTGAACCGTCTGATGCTCTTTGGAACCTCCCAGTGACCTGTAACTTTTGCTCCTGCACTTGAAATTACAAATGAAGTCTTTAAGGGCTCCCATAACCAATTGATTTGTAGGCCATTGGCAAGTTGAGCTTCCAGAAAGAATTGACCACTTTGCCACTATTGGAACTGCATCTCAATTGACTTCAGATTTGTATAGAACACTTGCAGACCTGTACTGTTATGACTTCTCTCGTTAAAGTAATCTGGCACACTGTTTCTTTTCTTCCACCATTTGTAGGAACCGAACAATGCTAATGCAACAAACACCACACTTGCAGCAGAACCCAAAATAGCACCAACCAATACAGTTGGTAATACAGTGTTTGAATGGCTTTCAGTTGGTAAACCTGCATCAACAGGCATGAGAAAAAGTGTTAGAATCTACGGATCGATGTCCATACAGAGAAAGGTTGCTTATATCCTTAGAACCCAGATACAAGATTATAGCATGTCAAGAGCCTTATTTTGAGCAGCTTAACCTTCATCACCAGTTTCCTGATGTTTCCAGACAGTTCATCTGATAATGAGCTCCATTGCATTACTTTGGATTTTCAAACATTGTAGTAGTTTGAAAATAGACAGTATGTACGACTGGTTGAATAAAATAGTCAGCCCCAGATGCCACATTTCAACGCTGCAGTATTGCAGAATGCAGACACTAAACAGGCCATGGAGCTTCAAGAGCTGGCATAGCAATATGCGTGTCCTTATTCAAGGCAGTGATTGACAGGCTACTGACTGTTTTTCAACACTAAAGCCCAAATTCTGAGGTCCAAAACAGAAAGACATAGTATCAACAAGCATGCTTGCAACATCATTTGCCTGGTGGCACATAGAGGCAAGCATGTGTACTCACTTAGGTTGATCAGCTGGTAGAATCGGTTGCAAGTTGCTGTAACACAGTAAATCGAATGTGAATTCACATTCTCTTGGAAACAATTGCCATTCGAATATCTGCACACATGTCACAGCACATGCATCTGAGTTTCCACACTTCAGGATTCTCTGGGACATATCCGCATGGAGGCCATTCCGTTGGCTTTCCAATAACAGTCTACCTCTTGGAATGCAAAATGTATCAAGATGCAATAACTTGTAAAGAAAAAGTAACCACTTACAATACTGAATTGTTCTGGGTTGGAGTAGGTCCTCTGAAGTAGTTGCAGGTGATTGATCTGATAACGTGAGCTTCTTACTATTAGAATGACTTATGGGTTATGAGTTGCCTGGCACATGGATCTATCAGGTATCACCTTTCTGAAGCAAAACTTGATGCAAGACAATAGAAAAGACAGACTATAGTACTTTCAAAGTAATGTAGATGGCAGACTTGAGAATAAGAGTTTGCATTGTGGCCAAAAAAAGACACACCCAGTCTGAGCCTAAGACAGACAGAACTGAAGCAGAGAGTATCATGCTCTTGAAGGCAAGGCTGTCAAGTTTCATAACATATGCAGCTGTACTGAGAAGTGAGATGGAAAATTGCAATAATGGCACTCACGTCACCCCTGAAGCTTGTTGGAGTATGAAATCTGGGAGATCTCCATAGAGGTCATTGTTCTGCAGCTCCCTACAGTTGGAAACCAAGCCTCCTGATGAGTGTTGAAAACCTTAACAAATGTTTGCCATGATGACTGCAACTACCTGACTAACAACTAGCTGTTTGACAGCTGCAGTTGGGACATTCTAGTGAAGCTGAAACTAAAGAATTTGGAATAGCTTGGAACTTACATGACCACATCAATTAGTTCAAGTAACATGGTCAACTAGGAGTTTAGAGCACAGGATGTGAATGGGAGCATACAAATTAGTTAAATGAGGCATCAGGTTTCTCCAAGTTTGAGGAATTACTCCTTCCAGATTATTGTTGTGCAGTAATCTGTGAGTACAGCAACAAAAACAAGAGTAGATCTCACAAGAATTGAGAAATCTCCATACTTACAACTAAGAATGCCAGAATGAGATTCAAAACTTTTCCTTGAAGTCAAAGTAAGACTTGCTGAGGAGGACTGAAGAACCAGGAAGAAGAAAACAGCATAAGGGTAGAAGTTGAAAGAAAGAGCAATAAAACTAGCAGTATGATGAACATTTGTGGCAGTCTCTCACTTGTTCAGGGACCATCAACAGCAACAAAACCAAAAAGAGAGGGACGTTTAGTCAGCAAATGAATGCTGCTAAAGAAATTATACATAGAAAGTTAGAGAACAAACTCAGTTGTCTCCATCAATCTCTGGGGGCAAGAAAATACAAAGAGTCTTATAATGTGAATGAGAAACAGATGAAACAAGAACTCAAGAAGCTTCCCACATAATGGTTGTCCAACTATGGTACCAAAACTCTAGTACATTCACATGTTGGGAACTTACAATTTCTTCAGGTTTTGCAGGGAACCATATTCTTCAGGCAAACTCCCAGACATTACAGATGAATGGAAGTTTCTGTAAAAGACCACTTAAAATCATAAGTCGCCTTAAAAAAATATGTTCTGAGTCAAACACCTTGTACAATCTGGAAAATGATTTTGGTTCTTGAAGCATCAATAATGAAAAATGAAACTGCAAGAGCAAGTGCCTAGACTTAGTTCTTAATGATGTGTTCTTACATGTACTGGAGTTTGGAGCAGTTACCCAGCTCATGTGGCAGCGTGGTGTTGAGATTGGCCCCCCAAATTGTCCTGCATTATGTCATACTCCAATACACAGTTATCAACTGAGGTTATAGACTATAGACCTCAGTAAGCAGACTTGAAAAGTCATCACAATTCATGTAGCTAGATACTTGATCTACTTATCTAATCTAAGAGATGCAGAGGCTTTTGGACTAATGTTCCCAGGCATCTAGTACATAGTATTGGATCTGAGAACAATTGGTTGATGGAGCAGAGAATCTTACAATTCCAGCAACTCTGTTAGCAGTCCAAGCTCAGAGGAGGGTAGTGGTCCCTGTAAATTGGAATTGTTACCCAGGTAACTGCCAGAATCCAGAAGAATTTAGATCTCCATGAGTTTGTCAGGCTTTCAAATGTCTAGAGATAAACACAATTCAAACTCATGGAAAAGGGTTTCCTTGCAGTCACATACAGAAATTGTAGTTTAGTCAAATTCCCAATTCCAGGAGGTATAGCTCCACTGATAGAGGTGTGGTCCAACATCCTGCAAAATCATTCAACATCAGACATGCAGTTTCAGAGACCTGACACTCTCTCCAATCAGAGAATGTTCACCTATATGTACATGCCTTGGGAACCCTAGAATGTGCTTATGACCTTTCTGAGGTTGGTCCTGACATCTGAACTGAAGGGGCATACTCAGCCAGAACAGCAGAGAAACAACAAGAGCCTCAGTACTATAAAAACACAGCTGCAGATAAGACTAAGCAGCAAGAGTATACAAACCAAGCAACATGTGATCAAATCAGACAAGCCAAGCTCTTCTTGAACTTACACACTGGTTAGGTTTGTCAATTGGAACAGGATAGGTGGGAAAGGCCCTGTTAAAGGATTTGTAGACATTGTTCTGCACAAAACCAACCAATTAATACATGCAAACAAATGAGCAGTAGCAGATGCAAGTCCCGTTGTCCTCAACTATGGAATATTCCTATCATTATCATGCATTCTAATGACAGTAGTAGTGGTGGTGGCAGCCACATTCTCTTTGCAAAGAATGTACATGAGCACATTGGACTTGGTCTGTGAATTCATGGATTCTGGGAGAATCCCTTTGCATGTGAAACAGGAACAGAAGTGTGTTGAGATCCAAACAGTTATAAGCTCAGGACCTATGCTCAACCCAACATCAGGTATGGTACTTGTCCTTACAAGTTTGCAAGGTAGGTCAAATTGGCAAAGAAAGAGGGGATTGTGCCACTGATCCTATTATTGCTTAGATCAAGGAACTCCAGATAACTCAGTTCACCCAATTCTGAGGGCAGTGTGCCCTCGAGCCCCATGTTACTCATGTTCCTGACAATGCCAACAACAATCATTACATGGTTGAACTTAGGCAACTTGTTTCCACCTTCTAAAGAGCAAGTACCAGCCAAAAGAAACATGATTGAAGTCCAGCATTTCAAATTTTGGACCAAGAAAGCTGAGAAACTCAAAATTCAATCCCTTCAAAGAACAAGAAGGAGAAGAAGAAGAAGAAGAAGGCTGCAATAATTTGCCTGTCACTCAATATGGACTTGGCAAATAGCAAATGCTGCACAGATTTGCTTTGCATTATTTTTCATACCTGCACAGATGGGGTGACCAGGAAAGATGCACAAATTCAAGGAAAGACGACATAGAAGGAGACAAATTCAAAGGACAGATGCTCACAGTCCAAGCACATGGCCATCTGGTGAGCAACTGACACCGCTCCACCCAGTTCCAGCACATGGATCTAGACCTGACCAGTTCAGACTAGCACCCAAAGCTCCTTCAATTGCAATCAAAGCTTGGCCTGTTTCATCACAGATAACACATCCGGAGTTCTAATATTCAGTAGCTGGGCAAACAAGAGACTGAAAAATGCCACGTTGTGCACTTCAGACAATCTTACATGGGTATTGTTGCATGATTAAATATATGATGGACGTGGTGTGCTTATTCTCTTTGTAACTCGCAACAGAAACAGAGATGTAGAAGAGACGTTAGTTTCTGTGCACAACAGTCAGTGCAGACTTCAGAGATGTTTAGGGTTCACAAGCTTCCTCTTCATAACTTCAGGAAACAGTTTCCTTCTGATTTGGCAAGTGTGGAATTCTGTACAAGGGTATTGTATTGTTGTAAAGGTGACAGTATAGAGATGTCCTACTTACTGACTCAGGACTCACCTTCAGGAGTGGCGACGCAGAGAGACACCACAGCTGCACCAAGGAACGCAAGTAACACCAATGCCGTTGCCTCCATTTGTTGTTGTTGACCAGCCCAAGTCTGCTCCGCTGCTGCGTCACAAAGAAAAGACTAATTCTCGCGACAGCTCGTAAATGAACACCGTAGGGCTCTGTACAACTCGAAGATTTGACGTTCCTTTCTCAGATGCAAAGAGAAGCAGCGGGGCAACATAGTTGGAGCAGAGCCTCCCTCCTCATCAGTTCACCATCTCCAAAACCCTCATGAGTGAAACCTGCTCTTGCACGCGGGGTGTGCAAACAGGCAGGAGGTATCCTTATTAGAAGCATTTCAAACTTTCCGTTGGCTTCTTCCAGGAGTCACGTCCGTTCTGAACCCCCGACCTACAACAACTCTCAGCAACAGCAAGCGGTCCATGGCTCTTCTTACCACTAAACAACGCACTCGTGGTCACTTTCCTTTTCATGCGTCCGCTAAATGATTCGACATTGTCGTCTCTTTGGTAGCCGATACAACAACAGCAGCAGCATGATGATGCTATCTTGTAGTGGGTGGTTTCGGCTTCGAGACGAGACACATCAGGGAAGATCAGATTCGTTGAGATGATGTCTGGAAGATTTTTGCTACACACAGTTGCAGACTTAGTGCAAAGCAGCAGGCGGCTACTGCATGCACCAAAACTCCGAGCTTGGCACGAAGATAAGATGACAACAGATATGAAAGAGCTCAACATCAGCGAGAAAGAAGAGAAAGAGGCTACTGTCTACGGTCATGCTAGCTGAAGCTTCTTAGCTACAGGCAGGAGGAGGAGGAAGGCTGCCGCTGTGCTGGGGCGTTAAAAAACTACAAAACAGAGTATGAAACTACACTACAACAGTGCTGCTGTGCGAGAGTCTTGAGAAATTAACAGCTCGTTTTGTCGCCTTTCACAAATCGCACAAGAAGACAAAAATTGGCAAGCAGCGAACAAATTTCGCACCCAATTATTAAATTTTCTTCAAATTTTTTTTTTCCTGGCTGCTGATCCGCGACAAATCCTCAAATATTATTACGTTTGACTTAATTGTTTGGGTTCAACGCTTTTTATTACTACCGCAAATATATAGCCAGAAACGTGATGTCTTTTTGTCCTAGTTACTTTTTCGTCAAAAAATTTCAGTTAGATTGCAAAGGATGAGCATCCTTCAATAGTTACTTCCCAACTTCTGCCCCTTCAGGACACAACCCCCCGCAACTGCTACTTTCCCAACTTACTTCTGGACCTTCAGAACACACCCCATGATGGCAACTGACTTATGAAGGCTGGTCGGTTGTTGAGATGGAGAGATTTTGACAACTAGTTTGTGCTAACATGGCATCTTTTTAATTTTCCCTTCTTTTTCCTTTTTGTTCCCCTTCTACATGTTTGGAAATTGTGATGTGTTTATAAATAAAGTTTGTCAGATTTACATCATTTCTTGTTTATAGACAATATAACAAAATAATGTTATCTCTCTTGCAAGCTGCAGTGACTTGTGTTGTCGATTCCACACCAACTTTAGTTTCCTGCAGTGGACAAGTAGGGTGGAGGAGCAGCAGCATATGTACCCTACTCCCTTGTCAATGCTCAGAACTCTGCTGAACTCATCAGAAACACATCCTTCCTTTCGCAATTGGCGGCCCAGCCCAGCTGCTTCATCGATGACATCAAAATTGTTCCACGAAAACTCTAGCACGGGCCTCACAAATTTTTGAGTCATCAAAATCTGAGTTGATGTATTTTTTTCATGTACAATTTAAGGGTGTAGTGCAGAGTTTTTCGTTTCTGATTCCCTATTTTTTTTGAAAAACATTATACAGTTATCAGTAAAGTCAGCCTGTGTTCACTATGTCTTTGGGCCTACTTTCACCCCCTATCCCCTCTTTCAGTGATATCAGCAAAGTGAGGAAATTTTATTACATCCCAGGTTGGAGAGTAATTATAGTAGTTGTACAGGTAGGAGCAGTGAAAATATATGTAGGAGCAGTGGAGGCGCTCAGTGGTATCAGCAGAGTGAGGAAATTTTATTAAATCCTAGGTTGGAGAGTAATTATAGTAGTTGTACAGGTAGGAGCAGTGAAAATATACGTAGGAGCCGTGGAGGCGCTCAGGGAAAAGGAAAGACAGGATGAAACTTAGTTTACCACCAAGATTGGTGGAAAAACTAGTTCGGGCCCCAGTTATTTAGTTTTGTAAAAATTTCATTCCTAGTTATGAGTTTGGTGCCCTATTATACCAAAACTGGTCGTTCTCGCCCCCTAATCTCAGGACTTTATGGATAACTCTAATACCTAAGAAAAAGTAATTTGTCGATCTAGTTTGGAACGTATAGCAGAATGTCAAATCTGGCGTCACTGCAACAGGACTCTCCTGACTGGTAGGTCACACAATTGTTTTGCTTTTCAGCTGTGTTTGCTAGTGAAAGGTAACGCCTAATGCCTCAGGTAATGGCCAACACCTCGGGCATTTGAACACCAGAATAAGGGACCTCACTACGCAGAGCCCAGGCAGGTCAATTCCCGTAATGCTTGTGGCCAAGGGCATCCCATGGTGTGGGATTTTAATTTTTTTTTTTAAATTCTCATGATAACTTGTGGGTACCCATATGACAAGAAAAAAAAAACTGATAATAGACATTTTGCAGGTGTGGGCATTTCATTTCTGAAATGCCTTGCATGCTTAGTAAACAAATCTTGTTGGAGGTTATTATAGTTATAGACAACCATTTTGTTTTTGTTTCCCCCCCCCAATTTCCTCATGCAGCTATACAAGAATATTTAATCAAATTTGGCTATAGACCATATATGAAAGTTGAAGAAATCCTTTTTCTACTTTGGCTACCTGCTGGAACATGTTGTAGAAATCTGGCAAATTTAGAAAATTGAAATCTGGCACATGAAGGCCATGTTTTTCACAAAAATCCTTTGTATGTGTTGAAATCATATAGTTCAGGTCAAAAAAAATGTGAAGATTCACCAAAGGAAAAAAGTATTACAAAAATCTAGTGTCGATTACACACAAGAGCTAATGTCCATTATAGGTGCAAAATGTGTACAACACCAACCCAAAGAGTGTCTGGGTTAGCACCGAGATGTGTTTGGCCACCACAAGACACATCTTATTTGGGCAAATGGGCAATCAGCAAAAAAAAGAAGCAGCCAATAGTTTTGTACTGCCCACAATGAAGATCTCTTGATGATTTACCATCTTCCCTCCACAGTGGCTTGTGGGATGCACTCCTTCCTTTGCTGTGGCCCTAGGCTTCCACCTTGGTTGAACCAGCACCCACATTGGCACCATGGTAAAAGCTCCAAAATCTAATTAAATTCCGTCTAAATATTCCAAGTAGGTATGCCATGCTTAGAGTAAATCAGGATTCTAAATCAGGGTATCATGGTGAACCAGCTCCTACATTGGTTCCTTCACCTTTTCAAGCTAGGTCTTGGAGAGCAAGTACACCCACACCAAGTATGTGGGCCTCTACCAATGTTTACCAAATCCAAAGTAGTGTGCAAGTTATCTTGTTGTTCCCATCCATGAACATGGAGAGTGTAGAGTGAAGGTGAGTT
>Ga0116228_10000510_pt1 | contig 29636 bp, 25 predicted proteins | sample S1TSphfallax_2_FD_89694 | JGI IMG/M metagenome (GOLD analysis project Ga0116228, IMG submission 89694) | Host-associated microbial communities from peat moss isolated from Minnesota, USA - S1T2_Fc - Sphagnum fallax MG | ecosystem: Host-associated > Plants > Peat moss > Unclassified | place... | reverse complement strand
TTAGATTTTGTAAATACATAAATATAATTTTATTAAAATCAATGTAAACTGATCTTACATTTTGAACAAGTTATTACATTTGATTAATATTATTGCATAATAATTATCTTGGAGTGTGTGTATTAGTTGAACAAATTAATTACACACTTTTTTTTAAAAAAATCATGTGTAATGAAGATAGAATCAGATCTTGTCTTCCACTACCTAGACAGACTTCAAATTATTTGTGAAAATAATTGAAACCAAAAGCTTAAAAAAATCCAAAGAACCGGTCTTGAAAAAAATTAATCTGACCTGCAACAACAATGAATGCTGCAATGAAGGCCCCCTCAATAGATTGAGAACTCTGGATGAAACTTCTTTTACCACCAGCAGGGGTGGTGAAATGAGTCTAACACCCCCCCTTTGATACAGTATTCTTTTTTTACAATTCATTCTCAATTTCAGCCGAACTGGGCATTCTGATCCCTGGTTTGGCTGACTTTGTGACTAACGGTATTGTAAATTTTTTTGGGAAAGCCCTGATAATAGAATAGAAGGAATTCAAGAAATTTGTCATCTTCATTTTAAAAATAACTTGGCCAAACATTATTAGTCAAGATGCCAATATGGAGAGGAAGTGAAAGTACAAAAGGAGAGGACCTACACTTCTCTTTTCAATAGGTTGTTGTGATCAGAGTTACTCACAATGTGTTGTGATCACATCAGCCTAATGGGAACCCATTGACATAGGGCCTTAATTCTTGCCATAAGAAAGTCACTTTTCATTAGAGAGCTGTTGCAACTATAATGAAAACCTGTAATTAATCACATTAAAATTTCTGGGAATATATGTTCTCGTTTTTTTTTAAAGAACAGATGTAATTCTATGGTGAATTACAACTTGACTATTAGCTTCTGCAATTGGTCAGTGCTTGACCAGTAAAGCTATGAGATGACTGCGATCACAGCTAGCTACTTGCAAACACATAATGGAAAGTTGCTATGATCACAGCAGCCTAATGGACACATGCCCTAAGTGCAAGTTGAATTGCAACAAGTCATATGTGGAAGACTAGAAACCCATAGTGGAGATCCTTCTGGTAAGAAGTCAATGGTCGCAATGGGGGTGGTGCACTTAAGGTGGGCGAGGGGAGAAGGAAGTTGAAAGGTGATGAACCCAATGTAGGTGGCCCATGCTCTAAAATCCACAAGTATGGAATACTACTGTAGAAAGAAGGTGGGACATCTCAAGTCTCATCAATCCACCATTGTTGCAATACTCCAACTGACCACCAAACCCCTCATTTAAACCTAATTATGTGGAGAGAAGGTACTCCACAATTCAGTTTCATGCAATGGGCTGTTGAACAATCTTCTTCCTCACTTGCTAAAAGGGTGCTGTATTTGTCCCTCCTACCAGTTGCATGTACTAAGAAGCTCATTTGATTGGATATGATGGAGTTAACTATTATACAGAGGACGTGATGGGACCTATTGCATGATCAAGGACTCTGAACTTGAATTTACATCTCAGAAGATGGCTGGCTAGTGTAGCCCTTGTCCTGACCAGACCTTTCTGAATTGGTGAAATGTTGGCAAAACGAAAAATTAAAAACTTGGAAATGAAGTGATTTGGAAGGTTTTCAATTGCCAGAAGTGAGGAAAAACCAGTTTAAAATGTCAGATTTTTATAATTTGGTTTTCAGTTTGTAGCCAAAAATTATAGAAGGATGGTTGAAGTTTTGTACTCCATATCCGGTTTATAACCAGACTTGGCTAAATCCTCCTGAGACTTTGGCTACAAACAAAAATTCCTTAAAAACCATTGGTTCTGAAAGTAAGGTAGCACTTAGCACCTAGACCAGCTATCCTTGCTACAAAATAGAGTAACTATGGCAGGTCCACAAGATGGTACTTACTAGTATGAATGCAAATGTGTATACATTTGTGTATACGACTAGGTCAGCTGCAGCATATGAAAGCCTTAAATGCAACTTATATGCTGATTGACAAGTTTATACTGATATTGGGTGGTCCTTCGAATGAGGGACGGATACCATTTGGTTATCAACCTGTGTATTACTCACTTACTCACTGGTTCTCAAAGTTTTCAAACAACTGGTTTTGGTATATTAATCATGGTTCTAAGAAAAGAAGAGAGTCAAATCTTTGTAGAACATGAAATGATCTAAGTAGACATGGTTTCTGATGGACAGTGCATTGGTGGGTTCTCGGCCACATAATCCCTTCAAATGACAATGGGCAGCTCGGCCTGGCACAGTGCCTCTGTAGTTATCTACACTTCTGACTGAAGAAAGCTTCACTTTCACTTGGCTACTGGTGTGCAGATTCTTTTGGGGGATTGTGTGAACATTATTATTGCTTCAGAGATGTCAACAAGGAATTCTGGAATCATGGTCAGACTGCTTTCACCAGATGCACATAATCTTAGTGTTTTAAGTTACATACTTGGGGGAATACTTTGTATGTGAGAGGAGAAAGGGGCATGTTAAACACCCCTTATGAACTTTGCAGGTGTTAGTGGGCAATATCTTCCACAATTGCACAGTTCATGGTCTGCAAAAAAAATGTATTCTCTGCAAATTCATGTATTCATATCATGCAAAAAAATGCATTCTCTTGTTTCTGAAATGGATTTTCTCTTCTGTTTGTGCCCCCCAGCCAAACAAAACCAAAAATAAATAAAAATCTTACAGCTCTTGCAAATTGTTCACTAGTTCCAAGTTTCAACCCACAAGCATTCAAGAGACAAGCCAAGTACCTATCTGTAACCTAATTTTTTCAGTTTCTAAATTATTTGACATACCATAGCCTAGGGTCAGTTTCCACATTGACAAAATGATTTTTTTTTTCCAAAAACTGAACTATTTTTATTATTATTATTATTTCCATCATTTACTATAATATTGTGATATGAGTAATGAAATTATTCAGAGTATAGTTATGATGATTTTCAACATATCAACTTCATATTTTCACAAGATTTTTATTTCCCTATTTTGAGGATTATTTAATGAGGAAACTGACCTGATGGTAAGGTATTTAGGATGCCCACATTATCCAAACCCTTAGATAAAACCATGCCAATATCACACAGGGCACCACAATGACACTTGGCACACCCCTAACATTTGGAGGGGTGTTTAGCATCCTATCCTGAGGAAAAAGAGGTTTATTTTGTTTGTACATTTTATGGGCTAGAGTGAACCAGCAGCCACCAGTGCACCAGTTCAGGATGAGGCCATTCAAGCCATTTTGGAGATGAACCAAAAACACATCCTCTTCCCTTGCCAAATGGATTTTTCAGCCCCCTTCTCTGCCCCAAAATTTTCCCCTCCAACCTTACTTCCTCCCCCCCTCCCTTCTACCTCCTTCACCTCATTTCCCGCTCATTCCATCTTTAGAGCTCAGGAGAGCTCTAGAGCTTGAGTAGCACAAAGCTTGAAAGAAACGTGAGACCCAAGGCTTGAAGAAGGTGGAGAGCTCAACGTTGAAGGAATGTGGAGAGGAGAAAGTAGGAGGAGTGTTTCATCCCAAGTGTAGAAGCAAAAGAAAAAAGATAAGTTCCCTCCTTTCTCTCCATTTTTTTTCTTCTCTATTGTTTTTTTTTCTCTTTGTTTTTCTTTTTTTTCTTATGTTTGAGATAAAGAAGATGCCAAGGAGAAAACGCTTGAAACGAAAAGGCAAAAATAGGAAGCCAAAAGCATGAGCCAAAAGTGAGTGGGCAGAATGAAATTTTGAAGGTAAGCTCCCTTCTTTCTTTGCATTTTTTTTCTCTATGGTTTTTTTTTTTTTCTATTTGAGAAAAAGAATATGTTAAGATAAAGTGTTTGAAATAGAAGGGTAGAAGCGAGAGGGCAAAATCAAGAGCCAAAAGTGAGAGGGCATAGAAGGAGCTTTAAGGAAAGCTCCTTCTCTTCTTTACATTTTTTTTTCTCTATGTTTTCTTTTCTTTTCTTTTCTTCTACTTGAGAAGAAGAATATGCCAAGAGAAAGTGTTTGAAATAGAAGGGCAGAAGCGGAAGCCAAAAGTGAGAAGGCATACCAAGAGCTTGAAGGAAAGCTCCCTCCCTTCTCTACATTTCTTTTCTTCTCTATGGTTTTTTTTTTCTTTGTTTTCTTTGCTTTTCTTTTGCTTGAAAAGAAAAAGATGTCGAAAGAAAGCATTTGAAATAGAAGGGTAGAAGCGGGAGCTTGAAGGTAAGTTCCCTCCCTTCTCTTGGTTTTTTTTTGTTGTTATTTTCTTATGTGTTTTGTCTTCTTTGTGTATGAGAAGAAGAAGACCACAACAATGTGTCATTGTCTTTTTTTGTGGTGGTGTTGTAAAGAAGAAAAAGATGATGGCAATGTGTTGTTGTTTTCTTATGTAGTGTTGTTGCAATGAAAAAAAAGATGGTTGCTTGTCGCCATCATTTTTTTCTCTGGTGGTGTTCAAGTGAAGAAAGCAATGACAACTTATTGTTGTTGCTTTTTTTTTGTGTTAAAATAGAAGAAGACAACAATAATGCATTGTCATCTTATCTATGGAACAAAAAGGCGATGGCAACAAGTTGTCATCACTTTCTTTTCTATGTTTAAAAAGAAGAAGAAGATGATGATGATGACGTGGCAATGTGCCGTCATCTTCTTCTATGGCGATGTTCTAGTGAAGAAGGCAATGGTAACTTGCTACAATTGCCTTCTTCTTTGGTGGTGTTAAACTTATATATGGTGGTTTTTGGGTGTTTGTAAGGTTCAAAGCACAATAAAGAAAGAGTTTGTTGCAAATGCAGTTCAAGCTGAGATGCAACACTACCATCTATACATTGTTCGTCATGCACCTCGGGCTACAAATGCAACAGCTTCTTACGTAGTTAAACACAAGATTGTAGATAATGATATGGTTTAGGGTTTCCACTTTATATAATTAGCTAAGTTTTTTCAACCCTTTAATTTTTTAGATTACCCAATTTTTGAATTTTAATCTTTTAATATACTATAAAGAGCCTTTTTTTTTCATTATGTTTTTTAACATTTTTTGATCCACCCATATTTGTACATCTTTTATCAATATAATATTTTCCTCTAATCGCATTTGTTTGATGGGCATATGGTTAATTATATATGTTTTTTTTTTTTTTTCATAATCTTCTTAGTATTTTAGATATAAGAATCAAAACTTAAATAGGCGCATATGAATAGGTAACATTAATTTGTTTAAGGTTTACAAATATCAAAATGAACATTGTGCAATACCTACATCTTTTGCATAAGGGCATTTCAAATATGCAATACCCACATATAAATTTCATAAATAGTTGTTAGTTCTTTTACATCCATTGTAATACTCACATATAGATCTCGTAAATAATTGTTCTTGGTTGTTTTAATGGCTAAACCACCTCATGAATAGGTTGTTGTAGTACTTTTAATTCTAATCGCCTTCTAAGACCCCTTATGACTACTTTTGACATCTTTTACTATTTTCAAACAAATGCTAATTCAAATCTTTTTTTATCAACATGTTGTTCTATAAATATAAAATAAACATGCAAATTTGAAGAATTATTTAAACTAATTTCATAAGAATTCAAAACTTATCAAGACATAAAACAATCTTTAAAAACTACTAAAATTAGTACAAATCCAAACTATAATTTTCAAAAAAACAAATCACTAAAATTAAAGACTGTAAACACGATTGTTTATAATTTTGTTCCATTGCGTGGTCACCAAATGTTAAGGGTGTTTTCTATATATATACATATATTATAGAAATCAACAACATGTGAGTTTTATTCTAGATCCTTAAAAAATATGGGGGAAAAAAAAAAGTTTTACTTTTTTATTTACAAAAAGCAAAACTTATATAAATTTCCACACTTGAAATAAAAAAACATAAAAACTTCAAAATCAGAAATGTGTTGGTTCAAAATGAAAAACTCTTATAATTACAAAGAAAATAAAAGACGATCTCCTATCATTCTCAAAACTCCTCCTATTTATACTAGGTTATAGTGTTGTTTCAACTTAAACAACTGCTAGTTAATGCAAACTTAAAATAAAAATAGGAATTATTGGTCATAGGTTTTAATTAACCTATTTTGTGAACAATTGGTTATTATAACAAATTGGTTACCAATTCACATAACCAATTAACTTAAGGACTTGTTTTCCAATAATAATTAAAATAATTTCAAAATGGTATTGCCTCACCGATTATTAGTTGGTACAACCAATTATTATATACATATTAAAAATTTGGGTTAATAAACATGTTCGTGCGGGTAGAAAATTTCGGCATTAAATCAAAATCCAAAAGGGGTTTTGAGAAAGGTGACATGCATGTTGTCATTAGAATTTAGTCGACAACCATTATGTTATCAATTCGTGCATTTCAACCTAAGTTAGATCTCATTTTTTCCACATGGTTTCCATTAGAAAATTCAAAAGTTATATTTATAGTTGGAAGTCTGCTACCATTGTTGTTATCGTCAATGGTGTAAGGGGAGTAGGGGATAGCAAAGGTGAAAGACAATTGTTGATTGTAGATGGAGAAAGTGAATTCGACCAAAATGTTTTTGCTCTTTGTAACAATTTCAAAACAAAATATTAACAACCTCTTGAGGTGTACAATGGAGGCCAATGTGTTATGGTTTTAATCAAGAATGTGACAACAACATCAAAAGGAGATCGATATTTGAAGGCATAACCTTACACAATTTTAACAAAAGTTGTTGATGAAGTTACTAGAACTCACTTTCTATAGTTACACATCAAATTATGAAATGTTCAATCTACATTCAAAGAGGTAAATTGATTTCCTTTCTTTTGCATCATTCAATGTTTTTTTTCCAATTTTCAAATAAAACATCAAAAAAAATCAAATGTTCATCTCATGACCAATTATATTGAAAAAATAGTGAGAAATTAAAAAAATAATGTAATGAAAAATAAATTTTCGAACTGTTTTTTTTAATGTCAAATATAATCGAGTGTTCACCTTATTTTCTAAGGTGGTCCATCAGGCAGTCCTTAGTAGTCCAAGATGGAAACCACCTCGTGGCCACCTCGTGATTCCTAATAGTCCCTTTAGGAGTCCAAGATTGAGACCACTTGGTGGCCACCATGTGGTCCTTGGCAATCCGTAATTGAAACCATGTGATTTCAACCCTAGATTGCAAGGGAACACTTAATGGCCATTAGGTGGTCTTTAGGGGGGGAAAAAAAAAAACCATTTGGTGGCCATTAAGTGGTCCCTTGTAGTTTAGGGTTGAAACCATGACCTAGTGGCCACCATGTGGTTTTTAGGAAAAAAACAAAAAACACCTAGTGGCCACCAAGTGATCCCTTGCATTTTAAGGTTGAAATCACATGGTGACCATTAGGTGGTCTTTAGGTGGGAAAAAAAAACATGATGGCCACCAAGTGGTCCTTCGCAGTCCAATGTTGAAACAACTTGGTGGGCACAAGGTTTTTAAGTGAAAAAATGATTTCATGGCTACTAGGTGGTCTTCAAATGAAAAAAAAGACCTGGTGGCCATTAGGTTGTCCCTCGCAGTCTAGCGTTAAAAAAAATCGACAACCACTAGGTCTCCAAATGAAAGAAAAAAAACTTGGTGGCCACTAAGTGGTCCTTCGCAATCCAATGTTGAAACAACTTGGTGGGCACAAGGTTTTTAAGCGAAAAAAAATGACTCCATGGCCACTAGGTGGTCTTCAAGTGAAAAAAGAAAAAGACTTAGTGGTGATTAGGTTGTCCCTCACAGTTTAGCGTTTTAGTGGCCACTAGGTCTCTAAACGAAAGAATAGAAACCAACATGGTGACCACTATGTCGTCCTTCATAGTCTAATTTCAAAACGACCTAATGGCCACCAAATCTCTAAGCGAAAAAAAATAAAAATTTGACTTGGTGGCCACCTAACTGTCCATTGTGGTTTTTAAGCAAAAAAAAAAAAAAAAAACAACAATTGGGGGGCCATTAGGTCGTCCTTTGCAATTTAATGTTGAAATGACTTGGTGGCCACCAAATGGTCTTCAGGTGGGGAAAAAAAAAACCCTAGTTGGTGGCCACCAAATGATCTTTTGCAATCCAAGGTCAAATTTTTTTTCCACCAGGGTAGTAAGAAGATTCAAGTGGTTGACCCAATTTTCTTTTCCCCGAGAGAGATTCCTTTCTTTTAAAAGAGGAGAATTAGGTGGCCACCTAAATCTAATGTAAAAAAAAAAAACAAAAGCAACCGTTTGATTCTTCCCTCATTGAGGAGGGGAAAACTAGGCGACCACATAATTATCTCTACTAAAACGACCTATAGAAAACAAAACTACATTGAAATGATTTTTTTTTACTAGAATTGTTCATTGTAACACTTACTGTTCAAAATCAACGATTCAAAAATTAGGCTTTCTTTGTGGTTCCGTTAACCAATGATGAACTTGTGTTATTAACTATTGAGGGCACATGACTTGAAAGAATTGTGCATATTATAGAAATTGAATTCTTAGATTTGTTTCGATTAAAACAAGTTCAATTCCTCATTTCAATTTGCATTCATGGTAAATTTTGATTGTCAACCACATTTTCTTTTGTTGGCTTTCAAGAAGACATTCAACAATTTATCCCACAAGTGAGAACCACTTTGAAAAGCAAAGGTTTGGTTGTTCTTTTGACAATTATTCCTAGTGATAATGTTTAATGTCATGTGAAATGCAAGCTTGATTTTGATGAATCAAAACTAATTTATAAACAAAAACCTTCTTAGACATTAAAGTTGTTGATAGTTTTTATGTGACCTTTCCATAGTTACTTTTAATATATGAATAGTTAATATATGTGGAAACTCCTTATATTGAAATTTTGGTTTAAATAGCCCATAATACATAATCATTTTCATAATTGTTTTCAAAGGAAAAGGAAAGTTTTCATACATCAATTTACATCAAGGGCCGAAAACAATTTAAAATGTAGTTTTATACATGGAACATTTTTTTAATGAAAGGAGTTTTTCAATCTAAGCAAAAATTTCAATGAAATTAGTTTTTCAATGTAATAAAGTTTTTCAATGAAAGGAGTTTTTCAATCCAAGCAATGTTTTCAATAAAAAACAGTTTTTCAATGCAAGTAGTTTTTTCAATGAAAGCTATTTTTCAATCTAAGGAATTTTTTTATGAAAGTAATTTTTCATTGCGAACAATTTCTTCAATTATATTTTTTCAATGCAAGTAGTTTTTTCAATGATTTTTTTAAGAAATTACTTTTTAAAAATGTAAGTAGGTTTTTCAATGAAAGTAGTTTTTCAATGCAAATAATTTTTTAATGTATGTAGTTTTTTAGTGAAAAAAAGTTTTAATTAAAATAATTTTTGAAGGCATGAATTGTTTTTAAAAATATTTCTTCTGATTTAATTTTTTTTTCAATGCTAGCAATTTTCCAATATAAAAAGGTTTTTCAATGCAATGAATTTTTCAAAAAAAATTTGAAAGTAAATAGTTTTAAATGAATAATTGATTTGATCTTTTTTAAATGTGTTTATGTGGGAACCATAAAATTGAAGTTCATAATAATGGAAACACATTTAATAAATCTTATTGATTCATTATTTGAACATGTATTACATTCACATGGCCTTCATTTAGTTTCAACATACAAATATGAAATGGGCAATTTTCTTTTTGATTCTATATTTTATTTATTGGATATTCATATATCATGTCTTGAATTGAGGCAAAATAACATGGCACATTAAAATCAATGTTTATTATTGAATGTAAAACAAAACCCAACAATGTCATATTCAAAAATTAAATCCAAGTTTTTTGTTATATTTGCATCAAGGCACATGGTCACAAATGAACATCAATACGTGACAAAAATGACATTAAATGCTAACGTGAGAGGATTGTGAGGAAATTTCATTGCAATATTTTTGATGGTTGAATATATACAAAGTCCAATTTACATTTGGAATAAAATATCAAAATGCATTATGTTTCAATGTAGCATGGATTTTCAATCTATCTTTTAGATATAGTGTATAATTTTTAACATTTTGAACCAATTCAATATGTTAATGGTATATCTAGGTCTTTGCTTACTTTTCAAATTAATGATTCCAAAGTAACCATAAATTTAAATGATTTTGCATCTTTTTTGGAAGTAATGGTGCAACAACCTCATATTCAATTATTGCAAGTAACTACATCTTTTTTTTGGAACAATTTTTTTGATTATGCATTAATGGATAATATAATTTGTATTCACCATTGAAATATGTTGTTTCATTGTTAAACATTTTTTGTAACACAAATATTATTAAACAACAAATTAAAGATTGTATTCAATATTTATAAAAACATTTGAAAACAACACGAATGACCCTATCAATGAGATTTTGTTTAATTTGGTCACTTCAATTTCCCTTACCAAAGTTTTTAAACTCCCAAAATTCAAATGGAACATTCCCATCTAATTTTTGGGCGTAATGTAACACAATTTAAAAATAAAATAAAATTGGGCACTTTATGACAACAATATTTTTAAATTATTAAAGCTTTGTCCAAATTTAATTTGTTAAACAAAAACATCTAAATTTATCAACATGTTTCCAAATATTGAAGGAACAAGATCACAAATTATGAATAAAATGCAATATATATACACAATAAACTCACAATAATATTTCATAAATGACAAAGTTCAATTGTCATATGTTCACTGCACTCTAGAAAAAAATATGACAAATTCTCATACAATGATGTTCAATCAAATAAAATAAACATAATGTTAATATAAAAGAAAAAGCACATAATTCAATATACATTGACATTTATAATAAAAAAATCCAATATGTTCCCATAATTCCATGTTTTAATTGTGAATTTTAAAAAAATAACTTAAATGTTTTTCAAATCAATTGTCAAGACAACATTTAATATATTTTCTAATTCAAATAAAACTTAGTTCAACATCATACATATGTGTAAGTTGTTTACATAATATCAATGAAAATAAACCACCATATCAAGTACTAGATATGTTTTTTAGAAACAAAATCATTTTATCAATTTAAAAATCGACACAATTAGAAAAACTTCTTATTTCACCACGTTTTGTTTTTGTTCAAATATAAATTCCAAGGGTATGGGCAATATAAGATGCATGGTTATGTTATTAATGTCCTTGCAAATGTGGATCAAACTCAATACTACCACGTTTATCACATGATGGTGCAACAATAGACGTGTTTTTTTAAACAATGTTTTAAATACAAATCACCTTATATGTTAGGAAATGTTTATTTAAATATGGTGATGGTCATTTTATGAAATTTAATTGAAACACCATTATGCAAAGTTTTGAATGTTATCATTCATCATCAATGGGCAAGTTTTTTTGCTTTGTATATGAATTCAAAATCTCAAATTCCTATTTATAATAATGTATCATTTGATAATTTTGATTTTAACAATGAAGAAACAAATTGTACACCAACAAATTCAATGATGCATAAATTTTTAAATGTTCCAAAAATAATGGATTATGAAAATATTTTATATTCTACTGCCCTAAGTCAAAACTTTCACCATTGAGGTTATTTAAAGGTAAACATTCATAGTAACAAAATTTTCCAACATTGTTTTATGGGCAACTACGACAAATTTATGAAGGTTTTTCGTATCAACAAATAGCTCAATGGGAATTACTTCATACATATAGAGATTTTCCAACAAATTTTTTTAATTTTTAAAAAAAAATTGTTAAAGTTTCCATCCAAAAAGTCATAAGTTTTGGTTGGGTGTGAATATGAAAAGGAAAACTATGTGGTAAAACTTTAAAACTTATCAAGCACGAGATAAACCAAATTTAGATAGTATTGTCAAATCATATTTAAGTTATTGTGATTTGAAAGGTTTCTGTAATTCACTTGATTATTTTGAAAGGTTGTGAAAAAATTATTTGCAATGATTTGACAATTTGGTCCTCAAATATTCTTTGTCACTTTTACATTTGTTAAAAGATTATGGGATCCTTTCATTAAAGTTTTACACACAATACATGCTTTAAGATTAAATTTCTTAAATAAAATAGAAGACCTCCAATCTATTCATATAGTAAAATTGATACGAATTGACCTTGTCACATGTACAAGATATTATGATCATAAAAAATTCAAATGATTTGAGTAAAACTATAGGTTTGGATTCTATAATTAATACAAAAATATATATGTTGGTTGAATTATGTGTTAGTAACTATGTAACATATAATGGTCTTGTGAATGGAGCTGATGGCATTTTACAAACATCAATAACATATTGTGAAAAAACCATTATATGTATAATGTTTCAGAATTTTAAAATTGGAACATTAACAAGAGAAAAATATAGTCATTATTATGACAATGACATTGAATCAAAATGGACACCAATTGAACCTATTATCAAAAATATAAAAATTGGTAAATTCCAATCATTTATCTTAATAAATATTCAATTTTCAATTCAACTTGCAACATTAATAACCATTCATCATTTTCAAGGATTGTTGCTAAATGAATTGGTTTTTGATCCCATTGACATTAACAAACATGAGTTAACATATACAACAATTTTTCACATTTGAACAAAAGAAAAAATATTTTTATTAACTCCTCTCCAACATGGAGATTTTTATGTGGATCCAAAAATACATGTAGAAATGAATATATTGAAAAAAATTGCAACTTGGATATTATTTTTTCTTTAATTAAAAAACTTACACAATTCTCATGTAATTATACAAACCCTAAATACAACTTTTTTATGCCAACATTATGAAGACATCAATCATGATCATAACATTCAAATGTCTCATATCTTATGTCTTATAGAAACAAGAATACACCATGTATCAATAGATGTGCACAAATTTATAAATTCATCAAAATATTCATATATTTCAATCCATGATGATCATAAATTAATGATGATGTATGACATACACATGCATTTAGATTCTTTCAATACAATATCTAATGATGGTTCATAATATATAACATCAACTTTCAATATTAACACATGAAAAACAATACATATTGTATGTGTGTATAAAGTTCATTCATGTTCAATTTTTACATTCTTAAACAATCTTCAAACTATAATTCAATAATCTCCTGAAAATTCTCTAATCATCATTATGGGAGAATTTAGTGTTGACATTCTAAAAGACAATAACCAACAAAAAAAAAAAAAAAACTATTATATTTCATAGATAAATTCCAATTAAAATCACAATTTATTGAAAACACCACAAAAGTTGGATCTCAATTAAACCATATATGGGCAAATGTCCTTGGAAATGAATGCAAATATGGTGTTAAAAAAACATATTGGTCAAATTTTCACGAACTAATTTATATTGCATTCAAATTACCAAACAAACTTCCAATGTACAACAAAAAAACCATTAATGTTTCCATTGATTTAAAGTGTAGTATTTGCAAAAATATGCATGTAAATGTTGCATTTTCCACCTAATTAATTACTCCCAAAATGTCGGCACCTTGTGGCTTGAATTTGCATTTTTACATTTTTTCATCAACCATGTGCAAAAACAAATCATAAATATCAATAACAAGACAAAAAATGACAATTGAACAATTTTTTCATCCACATGTACACCCGTCAAACATCATAACAAAACACCTTTCATGAAAAACCTAAAACCCAAATGCGACAAAAAAAAAGAGAAAGAATTGCTAAATTCTCAAACTTCAAAATAAAAAAGACAAAAAAAAAAAATCTTTCCATGTAAATTATATCCATTCAATATTGATGTTTGTTTCGAACATCAAAATACCTCATGCACATTGCTAAAAATTGTCTACATTTTCAAACTTGGAATTTCTTTAAACAATAAAATTATTTACAAGTTTATATTCATTTGCATGGTTAAAGAAAAAACCAATGGGAATTATGATTTCAATTTCTAAATATCCACAATGAATTCTAACATGGTTGAAAAGCTTTATTTTGTACAACAAATGTGAATTTTTCTTATGGTCTTTCATAAAGCCAACAAACTTTCATCCAATATAACTTGAGTTCATAGTAGAACATTAAATGTAATACATTATTTCCAAAACATAGCCTCTCATGGTAGAGCCACTTGTCTCACTCTTTCTACCCCTCTTGTCCTATCACACACATACTCTCCTTCTCTCCTCTTTACTATCATGCTACCGCACACTCCCCTCTTCCCTCTTTCTACGCTGATTATTCATTCTCCCATAATCTCCCTCTCCTTCGTTCTACCCTTTTTTTTCTATCTTGGTACCACAAGCACCTTCCCTTTCTATGTCTTTCTGCCCTACTTATCTTCACACACACACACTCTCCCTCTCTCCCTCTTTCTATCCCTTTCCCCTTTTTTTCAAGTTGGCACACACACCTCTTTCAAAGACACAAAAAGGACCCAAAAAAAAAAAAAAAAAACTTGGAGTGTATGAAGAAGCTACTGCCAAAAGAAAATTGAGAAGACATTTGGAAGACAGGCATTGGAAGGCATTGCTCCTTGGATTGCTGGGAAAAAAACACACTTAGGTAGCAACACCTGGTGAACATGTGGCAAGTTCAAATAGCAAAAATAAAAAATGCAAAATATTTCACGCTAACACCTGGTGAACATTGCTTGAAATGTGGAACTAAACGCAGACTGGGGTAGACAGCCTTATTTTAAAAACTGGCAAAATGTAGCCAAAAAGCCCCTGTGAAATTGCCTTTTAAAAAATAGAGTGTGAAATGACAAATGTTGTCACATTGCATCCACCTGTCGCACATTTATAGCCTGTGAATAGACAAAACAGCTGTTATTTCATCCATTTCGCATCATTACCTGTCCATTTGTCTCTTCATTTATTTTGTGTCCGTCGTTATGCTACAAACATCTAGAGCATTAAAGCAATGACCTATCCCCACTACTAGAGACATCGGTAGTCCGTGCCTAGTAGACAGACCTTTAAATTGAGACCTTTAAAGTGATGACCTATCCCAATTCTTAATGGAATTTATTTGTTGCTTGTAGCTCAATCCCAATGCAGTGGTGCTTATTTAAATTGTGCATAGCCAAAGACCTTATGCTTTTGCACTTGTAACAAAACCACCTTGGTCATAGCCACTTGTTCGAATCTCTAAATTTCCTAAAGAAAAAAAAAGGACTAGCGTAAAAACCATCCATCACCAAACATGTGAATGGTTAATTAAAACAGTGCACCATCCATTAAATCCCCATGACGACTTATGTGAATCTTCCTGAGTTGCTATTTTTCTTCTTTTGAAGCACAACAGCAATATTTATTTTTTGATTTATTCAATACTGAGAGAGCCTGATTTAGTCTAAGCATGGGATATTTGTAATATTTAGAAATAATTTAAATAGATTTTGGGATTTTAACCATGGTACTAACGTGAGTGCTAGTTCACCCAAAGCCCACCTAGGCTACCACTTACTACACAAATTAAGCGTAAAAAAAAGAAAAAAGAAAAAGAGAGAGAGAGAGAGAGAGAAAAAAAAAAGTACGTTTCTTTGTGTATGGATTTTCTGCTATGTAATCATGAAGCAATGGAATCTCCTGGTTCAGATTATGAACTTATAATATCATTCTTCCCTTCCCTAGTCAGATTATGAAACAGAATGGTCTGAGTTGGCAGGTTATTATCCAATCTTTTCTCATCTCTGGTGCGCTTGCCCGGAAGCAGTCTGAGTTAGCAGTCGGAGTATGCAGATTACAAAGTGTAATGGTGCAGAGGATTTATGCAGATTACAACTGTAATGGTGCAGAGAATTTAATCCAAATTACGAGTATAATAGTGCAGAGAATGTCTGCAGCTTTACAATTGTAAACGACTCAAAGACTTTATGCAGATTACAAGTGTAAATGGTGCAGAGAATTTATGCAGATTATGAGTGTAATACTGTGGAGAATTTATGCAGATTACAAGTGTAAATGGTGCATTGAATTTAATCCAAATTTACGAGTATAATAGTGCAGAGAGTATATGCAGATTACAGGTGAAAATGCTGCAGAGACTGTAATCCAAATTACGAGTGTAATAGTGCAGAGAATTTGTGCAGATTACACATGGAATGGTTCACAGAATTTGCTCGAGGAATATAAAAAGGAGGAGAACGAGAGGAAGAAAGAACCCACACGTTCTCTGGTGAAGTTCACAACGGTCGGTCTCGGGAACGAACTTGTTATCTTCTCTTCTGGGTGCGCTTGATTGCTCTTCGCTTTGCCTGCGCATTGCTGCAATCCCTCCTCTTCGTCGCTTGCAAATCTCAAATTGGGATCAGAAGAATCCTCTCTCTCTTTCTCTCGTGGATTCGGGTGTGTACAGTCATGCCGGAGCATCATGCCGCTGTGGACACAGCAACGGTTGAATCGGAGACAATGAAAAAACCACCCTTGGTGGACAGAGCATTGATAGTGGGAGGAGGTTTAGGAGGCCTCGCTGCAGCCATTCAGCTGCGAAAATTTGGAATCGATGCACAGGTCAGTCAGACAGACAGACAGAGAGCTCTTTTTTTAGCGTGTCTTGCTTGGATTGCAATCAATTGGAATACAAAGTGCGAATTCTCTTGATATTTTTGAGCAATCTGTAGGACTCTCTGTTAAGCTTTGCACAATCCATTGGTGGGAGGATGGTGGTCATATCTAGGAGGTTCCATGCAGATGATGATGATGCTGCTGTTGATGCTGCTCTAAAGGAAAACATAATGGAGTTTTGGAATACATAACACTTGCGGAGAAGATGTGAGAAAGTTTATTTTGTGGAGACCTGATTTTCGAAGTCTCATATTAGCTTGTAGGATGGGTGGATGGACGGGTGGGTAAGTAAGCCATGATCTGGGAGTTTTGAAGTGGTGGGCATGGTGGTGTGGCAGGTTTATGAGCAGAATTTGAAAATATCAGGGGGTCAAGGCACATTGATAACTGTGTTCCCGAATGGTTGTCAAGTACTATACAAGGCTGACCCAGAGATAGTGACCAAGGTAGAGTTTTTCTCTAAGATAAAACAAAGGGACTTTTTGGTGTTGGCTAAACCTTAAACCCTAAACACCCTTCATTCAATGTTTTCATCTGTTGAATTATTGTTTTGACCACCGACAATTGCAAATCTCAAGTGTGGGTCAGCGATGATTTGGCCTCCTGAAAAACCATGCAGTTACGGGAAGCAGGAATTGTTGACTCACATTCATGGGTTGTGAACCCCAAGAGTGGAGAGCAAGTAGGCTCATGGGAGCTAATGGAACGCATGGAGAAGACATATGGGCAACCAGCAGTTGCTATTCTTTGGGAGAATTTACTTAACATTTTGTCTGATGCTTTGCCTGATGATTGCAAGCACATGGGTTACAAGTGTTTGGATGTTTCACAGGTAAAAAGATCTTTCCTATCTTTTGTTTTTCCTTTTTCTTTTCCAGGACACATCAGATGCCCAACATTTGTATTCTGTCCATTTTACAATTCCCATCTTTTGTTTTTCCTTTTTCTTTTCCAGGACACATCAGATGCCCAACATTTGTATTCTGTCCATTTACAATTCCCATCTTTTGTTTCTTGTTTGGCACATACTCCTGCTGTCCGCAAGTGTATTTTTCCTTTTGTCTCCCCTGAAGATGTTTGACTGCTTTGATCCCATTACAAGTCTGACCTTGTTTGAACTTTCAAGTTGTGAGTTGAAAGTGTACACTCACTCCTAACTGAAGGTTTGGTGGTTTTGTAAGTGCACAGGATGATGAAGGGGCAATTGTACAGTTTCAAAAGGGTGATGAATTAATTAGTGTCAAGGTAAAAATGTGGTCACGTCGAAGAAGAAGGGTCCCCTTTCAATTGTAGTTCTTCTACAGACAATTTTCTTTTAAATCTAAGATACACTATTCTATGTTGTCCAGATTTAGAAGGACTCTGACTGTGGATCAAGTTCACAGATGCCATTCTTGGCAAAACAATTTCACCGTGTTTATAATTTGGGTTTTTCTCCTCGTGTGATTAGAATGATTGGAATCACAGTTGATGTTACTCTGTGGGAGCAGGCCCCTTTGGTCATTGGAGCTGATGGCATCCATTCTGTAGTTCGCTCCAAGCTTTTTGGGTCAATACCACCACGTGACAATGGGCGCACAATGTGGCGTGCTTTGATTGATGAAGATCTCTGCAGTAACCTGGTTCCCCCTATTTCCCACTTCAGAATATTTTCTGTCACAAGTATTCTCCTGAGTTTGAATCAAAATGTACAATTTTCTGGGTGGATACCAAGTGGACTATTCCCATGTTCTTGTCTATGTTCCGACAGTTCAGGGTTCCAGTCTTATGGGAGGTTGAATCTACAATTGCCTGTCTGTTTTGTATCTCTCTCATTCTTTGATTTCCCAGCAGGATGGGGTTGATGGTTAGTGATTACTCAGGGAAACACCATCTCAAACTCAATGTAAACATACTTGTCAGAATATCCACAGAAAGGTGAGATGAAAGAGATTTGTTTGTGCAGGGCTTAAATGTAGGTTCTATGACTGCGATAGGAAATGGGCGAACCATGTTCATCGTCAATGGTTCTGGTGGGAAGCTTTACTGGGCCTACAGCTTGACTGATGAATCCACAGATGGTCGCTCTAAAGTGCGGTCTAAGGACCCTGCAGAGGTCAAAGCAAGGTTGAGGCAGGAGTTTGAAGGCTGGGATCTTGCTCTTAAAATTCTTGAGGTCAAGCCTCAAGCTTGCTTGCTGTGTCATTCCTAAGCTTCCATCACATTAAATGAATTTATCCCTTCCTCATAACTCTCCCTTTCTGCTGGCCATCTTTTGGCAACCAGGTTCTAAGCTCTCAAGCCATTACGCACTTGAGCTGTGGATTATGATTGCAGGCTACAGATGGAGAGTTGATATTGGAGAGAAGGGTGCTTGATCTCCCTGTACTGGAAGAATGGGCTTGTGGACGGGTAGCCCTCCTTGGAGGTACAATTGACTAAGAACGACCTCAGTTCTTCCTAACATCAGTGTTCATTAGACATCAATGTTGTTCATGAGGGTCCCTTTGATCTGTTAAAATGCATCAAGTTTTCAATGATTCATAATCCTGGACATAATTGTCATGAATGCTTCTTTGTTTCTGTTTGCCAGAAATGTCTTGTGGTAGCAATTGAGGTCAGGAGAGGGCAAGATAGAAAATTATGAAACACATCAGAATGTTATTCCATCAGCAGCTAATTTGGCATGAGTATGGATGTTTCCAAATATTCCACGTATCTGAAGGCAGCTAGTTGAAGCAACACCTGATCTGTTGATGTTGGGATTGCCAGGATTTTGAAATCTCTGTTGAAGTTGACTATATGTGCAGATGCGGCTCATGCTGTGACGCCAGCATTGGGACAGGGTGCCAATCTGGCCTTTGAGGATGGCTTAGAACTTGCCCTGCAACTGTCATCAGCTTCTAATTTAAGGTTCTCTTTCATTACCCATTTGCTCGTTTTTTCTATGGTGAAGGCAACTAGCCTTATGATGTCAGAATGTGGTATTATTCTGTAACTACTTCTGATTCAGAGATCTCATAGCCATCAAAACAAGGACAGGAGTGATGTAGAGAAAGGCAGGGAAGCGATAATAATGTCTCCATTTGATATTAAGAGATCCAGCTGACCATAGAGAACAGGAATTGGAATTCTTTTGGGATACCATCACATTGTGTTTGTACATTTGTGTTTATCATGTTGTGTTGCTTTGCTCAAGAATCTGTGGCACATCTGTTGGTTTAGGTTGTGAATTGCTGGTGCTGATTTTTTTTTTCCTTCATCAGGAGTGCACTAGAAGCTTATGAGAAAAAGCGGATACCCCGGGCACAGCTAATATCCGAGAGAACACGAGCAACGGGGATTCCAAGTCCACCAAGTTTTTATGACTGGCTCTATACTGCAATTCCCTCAAGCTCTCTCGAGCAAGTACTTTATGTGTGAGCTTAAGTGTGTTTCTATTTCTATTAAGATATACATGGGCAGATTGGCAAAACAATTCAGACCATATGGGTACATCTAGGATTTGCCAATTTTCCAACTGCTCTGAGCAAGGCTGTCAACTGTTAGCCATCATGTTCGTTCCAATCAAAAGCCACGGAGGTGGTTTTGACCAGCATTAATAAATGTATTTGGATATTGGACCAGTGAGGAGATATTATTGGTACCGGACTGGCTGGCCACAAGCACAATCTGCAAGGAGTAAATCCTCCTACAAGTGTAGAGTACAATTTTGAACTTCTTTTGACACTAGAGTCAATTGGAGTTAAGTATTGTAAGGTTGTTATTGGATTCAGTTCTTAGACTAGTTATGCTAGTTGTTCATTGTGTACAATCTCTGGGTTTTTGTGATGCTCTCGGAAACTTCAACATGTATTTTTCACATGATGGTCTGAGGAACATGACTGTGTGAAACTCCCAATTGTTAGGATCATTTTGAAGCAAAATTTCAAAGGTCTTGGGGTGCATGGAAAGGTGCCTTCTGTATGATGTGAGGAATTGCTTCAATTTAGTTAGCTGAATGTTGTGCTTGGATCATGGGACAAGCTTCCAATTGGACTAGTAATATGGCTGTATGAGAGTATTTATGCAGTTTTTTTTTCTGCCCCCTCCATTTTGTGATGTAGCCAAAGTGATGATTGTCCAGAAAGATTTGTTGAAACATAACTTTAAACAGGATACAAAGTAAACATTTAAGCATCCTATAAGTTCAAACTACTTCATTGCTTTTCCTAAGGACCAATTTTATTGTTTTTCCTATCCTTCTACCTGTAGGACACTATCACCATGCACCTGTCTTCAATTTGCTCACTTGTGAATGGTTGCATACCAAGTGTGAGTCATAAGTCATAACCATGCAGCCTGGAAAAAGAAAAAGCAACCACTTGCAACCTGACTTGTGTAATTCATGGATGTCAATCTTTGCCCATTGGTATTCATGTTCTGTATAATTGACAGGATACATTTGACAGGCTCAATTTGGTAATTTGGTAACTCAGATGCTACTTATGACTGATACATCAGATTGAATAGAAGTACCATCTGATAAAAGTAACTTGATACATCAGATGGTACTTCTTGCTTCACAAGCATACAAGTTTTTGTATATACAAATGGCTTTACACTGCATGGCAGGCCGCTTTTTTCAATTGATAAGTACACATGTTTGTTTGTTTTGACACACAATGCTTTACAACCTATTCAAATGCAAAGAATCAAGCTACCTAAGTCCCTGAAAAATTATGTACAGAAGTGTGAGAGGGTTTAGATTATGCAACTAAACTTGTCCTTCTATTCTCTATCAGTCCGGCTTATGTGAGGCCAGCAACACTAGGACTCCTCTCCAATGGTGTGCTTCTTCTCGTTTCCCCACTACAGTCTCCTCCATCGAGATACAAACGCTTCAGTTGCTCCCTTTGGAATTCCAGGGCAATTTTTCCACAGCGCTGTTCTTCGCCACTAGTGGTTTGTACTGGACTTGGTTGGGAGGTTACAACCACCATTGTGACCTCCACCAAGTCACCCATCCTCAGCTTCTGTTGAAAAGTATTGACAAATTGATGGTTCACTTTAACCCTTGCTTCTTTTCGACTTGGTCGTCTTGATGAAACTGCTAGAGACTCAATATCTGACTTCCTGGTTGACATGAGGTCAGCAACAGTTGAACCTGGAGGCAGTTCCTGAATGACCATCTGTAGACAAACCAGTTCCAAGTGTTGGCGGAGATGTGTTAAGAGACTGTGCCTTGTAAAGACATTGCAAGTAAGGTTCAGAATCCATCAATTTCAACTAGCGCAAAACACGGGAACATAAAACAATTGTCAATAAAGGTCAGGGTGTGTTTGACTTACATTTTCATTTTCAACCTTGATGATTAGGAGTGGTTCAGTCCCACTGAGTTGAGGTCCACAGCACATTGAAGCATAAGGGCAATCACTTGTGTGCACAGGAAAGGGACATGGTGGTTTCAAATCTGCTCTTAAGGGAGATAACCGCAACTTGGTGTCAAGAATCTCACTATGCCAGGTCAACACCCATCTAGCCCACTCAACCCGTGCAAGGATGAATGATGAGTGAATACTATCATCCTCTTTATATCTCCAATGAGCAGCCAATCCAAACTCTGCCTGGTGATGCATTGCCACTGTTCTTATTTGGACCTCCAAGGGATATCCATCATCTCCCCACACAACTGTGTGTAGTGACTGATACCTGCATGGATTGTCGCATGGATCAATGATACTACAAGAAACTAGTCTATCGCAAAACTTTGGGCCAAAAATTGCACAACTGGAGCAAGCCCACCAATTCCATGGAGTTTAGGATGACTTACCCATTAGGCTTTGGCATAACTATGTAATCCTTGGATTGTCCTGGAATATGCAGCCAAAGTTCATGTACAATGCGTAAAGCATCATAACAACTTTTCTCATCGACAACAATAAGGCGCAGCCCTCGGACATCAAAAATTTCCTCAACAGTCCGTCCCTTCCTGCAAGCACAAAGCATGGGGCAGATTATGAGACTCAATTCTTCTCCTGCAGGAAGACACCCTCACAGAGAATTTTCACCTCAAGAACAAAAGTGAGGATCTATGAAGCTTCTGTTCTCTGACTAGACAAAGGACAGCAGCACACATACCTCATCATTTTCTTGTAGATGCTGTACAGATTCTTGGGTCGTCCACTGAGGTCTGTAAATTGAACACTTTGCGATTGCAGAGCTTCGTATAGTTGATGAATTGAAGACATAACTATTCCCTCCCGGCAGCAACCAGACAGTCTTGTTGCTAACTCCTTATACTCTTCAGGCTTCAGATGCTTAAAGCAGAGATCTTCCAGTTCTGCTTTCCAGCTCCAAATACCTAACCGGTTAGCCAAAGGTGCAAAGATTTCAAGGGTCTCATTAGCAATCTGGAGTTGTTTACGAAATGACAGAGCCCCCAGAGTCCTCATGTTGTGCAGGCGATCAGCAAGCTTGATAAGCACTACACGAACATCAACCATCGACAGAATCATATTTCGTAATCGGTCTGCTTCCATTGGGTCGCGAACTGTTTGATTGTCTCGGGCAAGTTGACTGAATTCACTTAATCTTGAAACCTGGAGATAGAGTATCCATGCCATCATTAGTCCATGAAGAAGGTGCCAAAGGACTCAGGAGATTCTTACGCGAATTGTTCAATCCAGTCAAACAGTACCCTTACATCAACCTCTCTACACCTAACAAAGGAATCACACTGTATTGGTTGAGCACTGAGGCAGTACCCAGATGGTCTACAGGCTTTACAAATCAACACAAAAGCCTGCAAGGTTGCAACAACATACCCCAAGGACAATGTCTGCTATTTCATCTCCCATTGCACCCCGCAATAGCTGTTGACTCAAATTGGAATCATCAATGGCATCATGTAATAACCCTGCAGCGACCACTGTACTAGCTGCCCCGGTTGCCGCCAAAATCAAGGCAGTTTCCACACAATGTGTAAGATATAGATCTCCATTCCGGCGAAACTGCACATCCAATTTGCACAAACCCTAATAAGACATTGCAAGACAGACAGATTGTAGACAACTGCAAAATGACAAAATCCTTAGATAACAATGCTCCTGATACCTCTAGAAAGAGGAAGAGGACAATTTCAGGCACTATGACACAAGGATCATCATATGTCACAGAACTGAACTTCCAGATGAGCTAAAGATAACCAGGGAAAAAAAAACACAGTTCAGACTCAGTGAAGGATATCCCTCAAGAAACACACACCGTGCAGACTAAGGAGTGGAGTGAAGCAGGTTGCAAAAGAGACAATAAGATGACTGAAAGAAGCCGACAATCAAGCCAAGAAATGCAGACAGAGATTCCTCTGATAGACCAGTGCCCAAAGCAGATAAATGCAGGCATGTTATGAGAGAGTGGGTGCATACTTACTTGTCCCTTATGTGCATCGTCGGCTAGCCTGAAGGCCTTCACAACAGTTGGATTACAGAAGACCTTGTGCTGTGCCTGTGCACTTTCCAACAGCTTGATTGCAGATGAAGGCACTGGGGTATCAATTTCCTCTAGGGCATGAGGGGGAGAGGGAGGAGCTAGGGATGCTAATCCATTAGATTCCTCAACTAATCGCAAAAGCTTCTCTCTGGCTTCAAGGACAGCTGGCGTCTCTCTTTGAAAATTGCTTGTGTTGTTTGCACCCCCTCCTCCTGCAGGAAATGGATTCACAGGAAGAGCAAGAGTGTCGAGAGGAGAGTCTCCAAGGGAGGAAGAAATGCTAGGAGCAAACCCTTGCACATGAAGAAGCAAATCTGAAGAAGAAGAAGAGGTAGTACTATGATCTGCTGTGTCAGAAGAAGCAGCAGCAATAAGAGAACCACCACGTATCCGAGACTGATGCTCATGAGAAGGAAAACCACCACCACCTCCCCCGTTCCTAACTTCGAAGCCAACACTTCTTGCGAAAGGTAGAGAGGATTTCCTGCGCGAGGCGCGCTCCATGTGGTGGTGCGGATCCAACGGCGGCAAACCACTAATGCCTACACTGTCCCTACTAGCACCACCACCACCAAGAGAGTGCGCGGGAGAGGAGCCATGGCGAGAAACTGTAGGGCTTTGCAACACAGAAACGGGGCTAACACGCTCTCCAGATCTCAGCGAAGAGGACACAGGAATACTCACCGCTCCAGTGCGAGTCTCTCCAGTCTCCCGTAACACACTCTGGTGGCTGGCTACATCAGCTCGCGTGGTTCCAGAAGTACTACAAGAGTGGCCGGAGCATTCGAGTGCATCGCTATGTGACCAAGAAGAAGAAGAAGAATGGTGTACAGCAATAGCAACAGCTCTGGAATTAGCGTTGTTTGAAAACAGACTGGAAAGCCCTCCTTGAACTGATTTTGATGAGTGCGGATGTCGTGTATGCAAATCAACGTCCGTGGCCGTAGCTACTGTCTTCGTAGTACTAGTGCTTGTAGCATTTGGACTGCTGCACCATGTCGCAGGTGGAGAGCTCGAGTACATAGCCATGGATCCTGCTCCCAACATAAAGAAAAACGAACACAAACCCAATTCGCAAGATAGGTACTCACAAATCCCCAGTTGTTTTGCAAGTGGGCACCAGCACCCCTACGCCTTAACAAAACAAACAAAACAGCTTTCCCTAACCTCTACCTTATTTCACAGAGAGATCAACCCACCTAGCCACCCACCCAAGTCTTGCAAAAACGGAAAAAAAAAAGGAACCAAATTTCTCAAAAACTAAACTTGCGAGTAATAACTATGACCTAATAATCAGTAGATGTCGCTCTCACTCTTTGCTGCACTTTCTCTTCCCCGATCACATCCACCTGCAAAGTCTGCAAGTCGGCTCCACACTCATCTTCACATACCCAACTCCGCCGTTCTCCTCAAACAAAAAAAACAAAACCCAACGCAGTTGAAAAAGAAATCCACAGAATGGAAGCTGTGCATGAAATCCAGAGGTGGTGCAGTGGAGCCGACGATTGCAAAGTGAACACGATTACGCGTTTTTCTTTTCTTTCTTTTGTTTTCCTTCGGAGTTCCCTTTGGAATAAGATCGTTTTTCTTGTTTTGTTTTGTTTTGTTACGTAGTTTGGGGGCCGGCGGGAGTGGAGGTAGGCTACGTTGCTTGTTTCGCACTTGTCTTCCCTCCGTCGATGCCTTGCCTTGGCTTGCAAGTTCCACGCCTCTAAGTAAGTACCAAACAGCCTTCCTGTCTTTGCTGTCTATGTATAGCCAAAAAGCCATATTGAAAACTTTTTAAAATGCTAAAATCAAGTTCTCTTTTTACATTTTCAATAGCCAAATTTAAACCAATTAAAAAAATCGCCATATATTAATTGACACATTCTATTTAAGTATGTAGCCAAAAATATATAAGGAATTCTTCTTTCATATTTGGCTTGTAGTAGCCAAATCCGGCTAAATCTTCTGTGGGTCATTGCCACTTTGGCTATTAGACAAAATTGCCAAAAAAAAACACTGGTACCACCGAATCGACACATACGACACCTGCTGGGCAGGGCAGCAGGAGGCGGCTGGAATTCGGGCAGACCGTGTTTGTTTTTTTCGGGCGTTTGTTGTCGTCGTTGGATCACCTCACGGTTGCAGTTGACAGTGGCGTTGGCGTGTCACGTGTTTGACGACTGCCGTGGCACCCGGGGTCGTGCCAAGTTACCACCTACACACACAAACAGTGTGGGAAGAAGCAACAGCAACGGGGGCAGACTACTTACGTGGTAGGTCAAGCACCCGGGCTGTGGGCTTTACCGGAATAAGGGCCCACGCAACGAATAAGGGCTGGAATAAAGGCCCACACACACACAAGGAATAAGGGCCCTCGCAGGGATTTTTTTGCAATCTTCTGATGTTGCATCATTGGCTAGCCAAAAACAAATCTACCAAACTAAAATCAGAATCCAAATGTGGTGAAATTATTTTTAAAAAAATTCCTGAAACTTTTATCTTTTTTTTTTCCCCAGATAAATAAGAAAATTTGATGGAATATCCCCTTTTTTTTTTCTTTCACATTTTGGAAAAAATTTAGCCGAAAATGAACATGGGACCAATTTGACGAATAATAGTTGGAAATAAGGGCCACGGGTTTGACCTAAACAACTCTCTTTTTATTTCCTGGCTTCTTTCTTGTTTAGTAGAAAAGAAAATATTTCCATGGAAATATGGGAACATATAAAATTGTGGGAGCTCCCTTGGCATAACCCCTTAGGATTCTTCTGCTGGGGGAGATCCCTCAAAATACATAGTTACTAGTCACCTATTTTCTTACCTATCTACCCTATATATAGGACCTACTTCATACAAATGGGTTACCAAGGTGAAACCAGAATATTAACTCAGTTGATGTTCATCCACAACCCAGTCATAATGGACATCCATCATCCAGTGGAAGGTGAGCTGGTGGGTGCAGGTTCACTCTAGCCCATAACAAAACGTGGGTGGGGGAGGAGAGCTGAGTGGAGAAACTTTCTATTCATACCGTAGTCCCTTGGCAACTTTGACACATGTTCGGTTGAAATAATTATTTATTATTTATTAATTTATGTTGAAAATATTGAATCTTCAATAATTAAAAATTTCAAACTAACATTGAAAATTTGTGAACATTCAATGTTTTCCATTTCAGAATCTTTTAGATTATTTGAAAAAAAAATTCTGAAAATAATATATTTAGTGTGGAAGCTGCCAAGGTAGACTCGTATAAATTTGTTGAATTGATTCAATGTACGCAGCAACTTGACGACTACTAGTACTCCTCGTGGCAGTCTTTGCGACAACTGCGCACACATGCTGTGTCCCATGGGCACAGCTGGGAAAAGAAAGTTTTAAAAATTCGGAACCCCCAACAAAATGGACAATGTTGGTTTTTTGGGTGGTTTTCCCCGTCCTCTTTTGTTTTATACTATATGAAGAGATCTTGGGTTCACGTGAAATGTCGTGGGTGGATTCATGGGCCCCTCCACTCACTTATGGAATAAGCTGATCGATTGACAAGTTTACGACAAGTAGCTACTTCGTCGTCGTCATCATCATCACCCAATGGCTCTCTGGCCTTTACCACAAGCCCAAACTAGTATTCATGGGGTACCCAGTTGTCTAGGTTAAAGCTTAGAACCATTGTTTCCGGTTAGCAAAACCAAACAAAATCAAGATTGTTTTTTGGAACCGGGTTGGAACAGAGTTCTATTTCACAGTTTTTCATGATGAGAGCCGAAACCACTCTAATTTATTTTTCAGAATTATAATAAATCCCTTTTATAATCACACCCATTTAGTCATATTCTTGTTTGTGTCACTTTTTCTTTTTCTTTTTTGTGTGATAATCATCCATTTTGATAAGAAACATCATTTTTTTGATTCACTATCACACTTGTTAGTAATACAAAACATTTGCAAAGTTTTTTTAATAAATGTAATTATAATGAAAAAAATCTAAAACACATATTAAAGTTTTGTATATTGTAGTTTCCTTTGATAATGTTAGTGTTACTTTGTGTTCAAATTATGGAAACTAACAACAATAAATCCAATTGAAGAGAAAAGAAAGAAATAACAACTGTCTATTGCAGATGAACAAAAGATATATAAGCAATTTAAAAAATAATAATAATTATTATATATATATATATATATATATATATATATGACAAAATACACAAAAAGTTCAAATTCAATGTGATATACTAATACAAGGCAAAATCATAACCTTCTTCAAGCTTAGAATAACCCATGTAAAAAAATTTAAAAATTGACACCTTTATTCTAGTGTAAAAAGACTATTTTACGAAAAAAAAATTCTTAAGTCCTAATCTTGTAAGGTTTGTACGGAATGTGAATATACATGTTTGAATCACAATTTAATTTGTTAATATCACAAATAAAGTGGTCACCAGAGTTGTGATTATAAAAGGGGTTTATTGTAGAACTAGAGGTTCTTCATGAAAGTCAAGAACCACCCAACACTAAGTTAGTTCAAACAAGTGTTGTTTGGTTCCTACTTTTCAAGAGAACCTCAGGTCCCAGTTCCAAATTTTTTTTAAAATTTGAAAAAACCCTTGGTTCCAGTTCAAGGAATTTTTTTTCATTTGATAGAACCACTAGTCCAGTTGCGGTTCCAGTTCTTCACATTTCAGGACTTCTGACTTTTGGTTCTTTGAAAACAAGTTCCAGGTGGGTTCGATTCCAAATTGGATCCAGTTTTATCTACCTACACATAGCTGAAAACCGAAATTTTAATAGCGACTTGCATTGTGCAACGAATAAAAAGTGACCACCTATATCAACCACATGCCTAAAACACTTGCAAAGTTGATATTGGTTCTTTGAGTAGCTCCAAGAAATGGCATTGTAGGTTAAAATCTGGATGAAGAAGCTCTGCCAAAATCTGGTGCTTTTTGTGCCAGTATTTGGGTTTGGCTTGTAGAATGGTCACATTTTTCAAGTTAAAAGAGTCATGAAACATGAAAATAATTGTTGTTCATTCATCAGTTGTAATGATGGGCCATAGTTGTTCCATTTAAGCATTGTCTGACCTTATATCACCACATTTTTCACGATGGTGGGTGGGGAGGGAAAAACAAGTAATGCAATTTCTTCAATGGTGATAAAATGATGACCATCACTTGAGCTGCTTTAAGGCCAGATTGTTTTGATTCTGTAATTTTAGAAAATTAAAATTAAAATCCATAGTCTAGATATGTGATAACCGGCTTGAGAACCAAAATCAAAATTGATCAAAAAGAAGGACCAAACAACACTATTTCAAACCACTATTGGTAGGTCAAGGGTATTGAGCAAGTCCAGGTTAAGTTTTGAGGTATCAAGGCCTAAGGTTCAAATTTTGGTGACAACATGATGTTCACTAGTCTAGTTATGAAATGAAAGGAATAAACGGCATGGTTATTATGTGTTCTTAGGGTTCATAACTACTCTTGTTATCAAAGCAAATTGAAGATATCAATGGTCTGATGTATGAACCGCGCTTTTGATGAAAAAAGAAAAGTAAATGAATGTTCACCTTTGTAACAACCTGTTCTTTCATGGTTTTCTTTAGGTGTTTTGAAATAATGGAAATTGAC
>Ga0116228_10000509_pt1 | contig 29683 bp, 16 predicted proteins | sample S1TSphfallax_2_FD_89694 | JGI IMG/M metagenome (GOLD analysis project Ga0116228, IMG submission 89694) | Host-associated microbial communities from peat moss isolated from Minnesota, USA - S1T2_Fc - Sphagnum fallax MG | ecosystem: Host-associated > Plants > Peat moss > Unclassified | place... | reverse complement strand
TTTTTTTTTTTTTTTGCAATCGCAAAATTGGTGTTTTTTTATGTATTAAATAAAAAAGAAGTTGATTGGTTGAAGGCCAAGAGTAAAATATTTATCTACTTGAATGTAAACTCCTCACTTTTCCTTGTTTTCTTTATTTGTTCCAAGGATTAATAGACCAAACATTTGTTGACACCTTGCAAAGTTTGTTTTCTCAAAAGCTTTGGTGAAGATGTCTATTGCTTGTCGAGTGGATGGCACCTGAATCACTTGAATTAGTCCTCTTCTTATGAATTCTTGCACATATTTTAGGTGTATGGCAAAGTGTTTTGTCTTGGACTAATAAACAAGATCTTTTGAAAATTTTATTCAACTTTTATTGTCTCTGAAAATATAAATAGGAAGGTCGTTGTTTGAAATTCCTAATTAGCCTTTTTTTTTTTTTGGTTGCCTCCATGAAGGCCCTATACTCAAACTCTATGGAAGATAGAACAGGGACCATTGTTTTTTTGTTGTTCCAAGTGATGGGGGTGGAATCTAACATAAAGATATATCCACTAGTTGATTTTCAAGAATCAATGTTTCATCCCCAATCTACATCACTAAATTTAGTTATTTGCATTTTTTCTTTAAAAAAAAGAACTTGCATTAACCACTCCTTTGAAATATTGTAGGATTGCCTTCATTGTTACAAGATGGGCTTCCTATGGGTTTTGCATGTACCTTCTCACTAGATTTACTACAAATGAAATGTCTAGTCAAATGTTTGTGAGAAAAATCAATTTTCCTACCAAGCTCTATTAATGAATTGGGTCTACTTTTGATGTTTTTGTGCCTTGTTGAAGTTTTGAACCTTTCTGTAAGGGTGTATGTGTAGGATTGAATTCCTCCACTATGAAGTTTTTGAAAATTTTTATTGTGTAGTTGCTATGGTGAAGGAATGTGCCTATTGGTTATTGCTTGATTTCTAGACCAAGGTATTTCACTATTATTCCAATGTTTGTCATTTCAAACTAGTCTTGGAATTTGGCTTTGATCCAAGCCACCCTTGTTTTTGTGATTTCTTGTTATAAATAGATTGCCAACATAAACTACCACCAAAAGAATGTGTATTTTCTCCTTGAGAAGATACATATTATTGTCTTGTGTGCTTTGATTAATCCCAAACCTGTTATGTAGGGTTTTATCTTCTCAAACCAAGACTTTGGTGCTTGTTTAGGGTCATACAATGTTATGTTCAATTGGCCTTTTCTTGGCCCTTGCACACAAAACCATGTGGCTACTTTGGTAGACCTTTGCTTCAATCTCTCCATTTAAGAAAACTTGTTTTCACATCCATGTGATGTATCTTCCACCCCAAGGAGGCAACCATAACAATGACTAATCTAGTTGTAATCTATTATGCCATAGGTGAAAAAATCTCATTGTAATCTATGCCATGAGTTTGTTCAAACGATTCAACTACAAGTCTAGCCATGTATCTAGTTGCTTGATTTTGTGCTTCTTTGATCATGTACACCCACTTCACAAAAATTGATTTGTGTTTAGACGATAGTGGCACAAGTGACCAAGTTTTTTTTTAATGGATTCCATTTCTTCCTTCATGGCCTATCTCCACCTAGAATCTTAAATAACTTATGAGAATGTGAGATCTTGCTTGAAAGAATTGTGTATATGTAATTTTTTAGCCTAGCTAGTTGTGTTTTGATTCTTAAGGATCTCCTTGGCATTTGATTAATTATTTCCTTCCTGAATTGGTACACAATTATTAGTCTTTCAAATGGCAAGGGACTTGCAGAATTAGATGAGTTTGAAGTTCATGCATTGATCATGGGTTCTTCAACTTGGATCTTGTTGTCCATTAAAATGGTAGGTAGTTGCTCCCTTTCATTTTGTAATTCTTCTTCTTCTATGGTAAGGTGAATTTTCCTTTTGATGTGTGCTTTGAATTCTTCCCTATTCTCTTTCATGATGGGTTCCAAGTTGATCTTGTGGTGAGCAAACTCATCTACTACAACATAACAAGACAATTTAATATACTTTCTTAAATTGAGGAAGGTAACATATGTACCCATTTCTCAATTCATCAAATCTTAGAAGAATGTTTGGCTTGGACATTTATTCTAATTTGTCCCTTTTGATATTTGGAATATGAATGTATGTTTTTGCTCCAAACACCTTGAGATCTATTAAATTTGGTTTAATCCCATAGAAAACATCCAAAGGTGTTCTTTGGACTAGGGCTTTGGATGGCCCCTTATTTTGTGAAAAACAAGCAAAGTTGATCAATTCAACCCAAAGGTTTTTGGGATGGTTGCTTTCAACTAAATTGTATACCTTGCTATATTGAAAGGGTCCAAACATGCTACTAGAACCCACTTTAGGTGTAACAATTGCTTAATTTTACACTTTTTAAAGTGTTAAGTCAAGTCAATATTTTAAATGTTTGGTAAACGTATACAACAATGTTTTCAATACATTATGGAAACACTTGAAAAAGTTTGAAGCAAATCTAATGAGTATCGAATACCCAAAAACATTTTTTTAGTAATGTAATGAGTGTTTTTAACACTTTAAAAACTCATAAATGACTCCTTAATGGACTTTTAAAAACATGTTTTTGGGACATTATTTAAATCAAATTTTATTATGATAATATAATGCAACATCTTTGTGAGTTAAAAAGATTTTTTAGAGATTTTGTTAAACTTCCAAATGGAATATCTTTAGGATCTTTTGAGAATATTTTGGAATAAGCAAGCAAAGCACCAAGGAGGCAGGTGTGGATTCTAATAATGTGTTTGGACCTGAAAAAAAAAACTTTTTTTTGCTTCACTACTTCATTTTGTTAAGGTGAGTAAACTTGAGTTAATTTTTTCCTTATGCCCTTTTTGTTGCAAAAATTGTTGAACTTTATGGAGTTATGTTCACCTCCATTGTGTGACCTCAATGTTTGAATTTTTATACCTATTTCATTTTCAATAATTCTCTTGAATTCCTAGAAGATTACAAAGGTTTGGTCCTCAATTTTCAAAAACTTTACCCAAGTCTTATGGTTCATGCCATTTGTGAAGGTGATGAAGTATCAAGCCCCTCCTAACAATTTGATTTTAAAAGGTCCACAAATGTCATTGTGAATTAAATTTAGTGCTCCTATTCACCTTTTAGTGACTTTGGAAAATTTCTTCATGGTTTATTTCCCTTTCAAACACACTTCACAAATCAATTTAAATTTTTGTAATTTTGGTATCCTTAGGGATTTTTTTACAAGTGAACTAATGTAAGGTCAAAATTAAGGTGCCCCAACCTACATGGAATCCTTTTATCTTTTGTTCATCTCATCTGAAATTTACATTGAACTTCATTCATTCAAGGTTGATAGGGGTGTTAAAATCATAATCTATTTTCATATTTTTTCATGGAAACAAACTTTTTGAGCAATAGAAGTTTATTACATCCTAACTTTACATACATTTTGTAATTAAACTTAGTTTGCAAAAGATAAGAATCAAATATTTCATATCACATTCATGGTGATTGTTGTAACCTTTAAATTGTTTATAAAAGTCTACAAACCTTTTTTTGGTGATTTGCATGAAGGTGAAAATCCTTTAAGGTGTACCACATAAAACAAAAATGGCCTAGTCCTTACTACATTCTTTTTTTACCCTATATTTTGATCCCCATAAAAATTAATGAATCAAAAGTTGTCAAAATTTTCAAAAGGACTAAATTTTAAACCATTAGAATTTTAGATTCCATCATGATTATCCATAAATGTGATTTTACATGGAAAAAAAAAACTAGGTAAAAAAACAAGAAAATGTGACGTTGTGATAAGATTTTGGTACACCTTAAAGATTTGGACCCATGAACAAAGCCTTTTGATTAAGACATAAATTTCTTCATTGAAGGCTCCATTTAAGAATGTTGTCTTCATGTCCATTTGGTGAAAGTGAAGATTATGTGCACCTACAAGTGCAATCATTGTTTTTAATGATTTAATTTTGACAAATGGTGAAAATGTCTCACCATAATCAATTCCTTGGATTTGTTTAAACACATGAACAACCAATTGAGCCTTGTATTGAAATATTGTACCATCAAGGTGATACTTCTTTTTCAAAACCCACTTGCAATTAACACGTGACCAATTTGGTGGTAATATTTTTTACCTCCATGTTTGATTTTTCAATAATGAAACATATTTGGACTCCATAGCTTCCTTCCAATGTTCCCTTTCTAAACCAGTAAAGGCTTCATGAATCATGGTTGGTTCATCAATTGGGAAATCATAATGGTCACCAAGTTTGCAAGGTGATCTTTATATTTGGTAGTTTTCTTTTTTATAATGTGCGTAGAACATCGAGAGGAGGAAGATATCCTAGAAGGACTTGGAATGGAAGGCATAATATGGTCAAATGGGTCCTCAAGGAGGTCAAAATGTTCATTAGAAGGTGTTAACTATGAGGAGGAAGAAAAGGTTCCATGAATGGAGATGGTGTTTGAGGTATGGGATGGTATTGGCAAGGTGGGTAAAACAATAGGGTTTGGAGGTAAAGCAAAAGGAGCATGTTGAAGTGGTATAGGGAAAGGCCATTCCTAGGGAACATCATACACATGAACGTGTGATGGTGGCGGGGTTTGAATTTTTTTTGCAAATTGAGTAGGAAACAAAACATCATCAAAAATACCATTCCTGATCATAAAGAATCGGCATGAGGTTTGATCATACAAATAGTAGCCTTTAACACCATATTGTTCCCCACAACCAACAAAAATGCATTTGTGTGTTTTGGAGTCAAGCTTTTCTCATTTATCATCCAACACATGTTCATATGTACGGCATCCAAAAATTAAACACAAAGATGATACACACCTACCCATAATTCAAATGGTGTTTTGTCAAGAATAAAAAAAATGTAACAATGGTTTTGAATGTAATAAGTTGTAGTAATAGCTTTAGCCCAAAATGTGTGTGGTAATTTTGTTGTTGTAAGAATGTTATGAATAAATTATTTGCAAAATAGAGCTCTAAGAACATGCACAACACTCTTGCTTTCAAAATTCATAGGGCTATGTCAAAAAATGATCTTTGTCTTCACAAAATTAAATAACCTACAAAACAAATTTCTTAAAACATGATAACACTTTTGTTGTAGTTCAACATGATCTTCCCACAACACACTCAAAAAATGATCCCTTTTGGTCCAAAGGAATCTTCAATCATTACATAGGAAGAACATTCACAACGATGTTTTTAATTATTTTTTCAAGTATGAGAAATTGGGAAATCAGCTAGCAAAACACAGAGTTTAATTCAAGCTTTATCTTCTTTAGTTTTAAATTGAAACCATGAAATAAAAATACTTACAAAGTTTTGAAGATGTTTCAGCCACTTGCATCAACCATTGCTTTCAATGTTCCTTTTCCTCTTTGTAATTTGGACAATGAATAGGCAGCAGTAGGACAAAATCTATACGACACCAACCAATTAATGTCAAATTCTTTCCCATAATGGCCAATAACACATTTCCATGAATCCCTACAATGCCATTATATACGAGAAGGGTGATATGTGTGCCCATAACTAGCGACACAAATGTCATTACAATGAAATTAAGAAGCACAAATTGGACATTCATTTATTATCAATGTTGCCTTTAGCTTGTAATTAGGGTCAACAAGATTTGGAAGGCACTTAATGTTCTTAACTATACTTTGAAGTAACATGGTAGATCCCCATCCATTTATCATTTTTTGTAACTTGTTTTCCATTCGACCCACTTGGAATTGTACCCTTTCAACAACTATTCCCCACTTCTCACCAAATTTCTTGGCATCAAAAAGCTTTGAAGATTGTTCCAACGCAATAACTTCAGCCTTTATAATTTTTTTGCCTTGCAATTTGTTGCCCCCCTAATGCCCATTCCTTCTTACTTAGAAATTTGTGCATCTTTGGAACTTGAACAAACTAAATATTGTCTAGAAAAGAAACACTTTTACCCCCACGATGATTTGACTCCCACAACATTTCACCTCCAAACAATGTTTATTTCAAAAATTGGCCAATTACAGTGATTGTTGCTTTAGTAGTTAACACAACAAATAATGTCTTAGCTAGCATAGTCTCTCGATCTTCATAAATGTTTTTGCTTCTTTGATCTACAACTACATCCTCCTCTTCATCACATTGAGTAGCCAACATGGAACATCTTGACCTTTTAATGGCTTGCACCATCACAAGAACGAATTCTTCTAAATCTTGAATTTAATCAGCTACCCAACAAGGCCCTCTTTTTTATGAACTTCCAAATCCGTTTGCTTTGTTGATTGACAAACTTGATTCCATCTTCATTGTAGAAGTTGGGATCCACCTTTGTGAAAATTGTGTGTTGTTATGCATTTTTCTTCTTCACGAACTCCTATTTCAACATTGGCTTTCTTCTTTTCACAATTAATCACTTTCATTTCTACTAAGTCTATTGCATATCTTTTGCAATGTTAAGCATACTTGGCCCAATCCAAGTCCAACTCTTTGGGCCAATTGACAATTCGGACCCATTTTTTTGTCAAATTTGTACCCATTCTTGGATTGTTTAAAACCAAACATGTCCTCAATCTCCCATTGTTGAACTTGATCAAATGTAAGGCTCAAAACATCAAGTCCACTAGTGTTTAAACATCTCTCATGAACAAACTGGTTTAATTCATGCAAATGTTTAGTCATCTTCTTTCACTATAATTGATGAAAGCTAAAAACCAACACCTTCGAAAGTAACTAATTGCTACAATTTCTTACATCATTTGGACGCACTCACTATCAAGTGCAATCACAACTTTATTGTTAAACAACTTGAAAATGAATGTGCAACAATCTTTTAGAATGTTGTAACATGTTTAATAACAAATACAATCACAATCCAATTTTCAAAAAAACCCCTTGCACATTAACTTACAACAATCTTTTGTAACATTAACACACTCACTATCAAATACAACAATAACAAAACTTTGAGGTAGGAATAAAAGCAAGAAGCCCCGTAGACCCATTCCCACCATGCAAAATTGGAAATAATAACCTTGCCCCCCCCCCCCCCCCCCCCCACTCCTTGATTTATTTTCATAAGAAAGTATTTAAAACTTGGATTTAGTGCAAGGATTTTGTAAGGACTTTTTTAAACAATTCTTGAAAAATGTATGAATTATAATTATGTTTTTCATCACAATTCTAATTTTGTTTTAAGATCCGATACAAGTGACTTCAAGTGTTTGTGGTTGTTAAAATTCAATTTAAACACATTGGCTTAGACAACATAAATAGTTGCCAATTTTTTCACTCAAAATTTTGACTAAATAATATGGACTACTATAAATTTGAACAAATGTAAATTCTTGCTTCTCCAAATTATTTCTACATTTCCTGCCACTAGGCAAAACTTCTTCAACAACATAAAACTAGTTGCATTTTCCATAGCAAAAAAAAAAGGGGGGAATGAAAAAAAACCTTAAATTAAAAGTTAATGACAATTACATGGCAAGTTTTAAGCCATCCTCAAAGGCTAGATTGGCACTTTGTCCCAATGTTAGTGTCACAGCATGAGCCGCATTTGCACACATGGACAACTTCAATTTTGATTTCAAAATCTTGGCAATTTCCACATCAATAGATTAGGTATTGCTTCAGTTAGCCACATTCAAATACATGGATTATTTTGAAACATCCGTCATCATGCCTAATTAGCTACTATGGAATGATATTCTGATGTGTACTGTAATTTTATATATTGCCCTCTCCTAACATCAATTGGTACCACAAGCCCTTTCTAGCAACTAAAAACAACCACACATTCATGACAATTATATGCATGATAATGTATTGAATTGGCAAAACATGATGTATTTTAATAGTTCAAAAGGACCTTGTGAATAAAATTGATGTCTAATGAATTTAATTACAAGAAGAACTGAGGTCATTCAAAGTCAATTGTACCTCCAAGGAGAGCTACCTGTCCATAATCCCATTTTTCTAGTACAAGGAAATCAAACACCTTTTTTTTCTAATATCAACTTTGCATCTGTAGCATGTGATCATATCCATAACTCATGTGTGTTACATTGTTTGAAAGTGTAGAACCCAATTGCCAAAAAATGAATAGTAGAAAAGGAGAGTTATTAGGAAGGATAAATTCATTAAGGTGATGGAAGCTTAGGAATGAAACAACAGTCAAGCTTGAGACTCGACTTCAAATTTTTTAAGAGCATGATCCTAGCCTTCAAACTCTTGCCTCAACCTTGATTTGACTACATTTTAAAGTGTGTTTGTGTACTCATTAATCAAGTTGTAGGCCTAGTAAAATATCCCACCAAAACCATTGATGATGACCATTGTTCACCCATTTCCTAGTGCATACATTGAACCTACATTTAAGCCTTGCACAAACAAATCTCTTTCATCTCACCTAATCTATGGATATTTTAACAAATATGTTTACATTGAGTATGAGATTGTGTTTCCTTGAATAACTATAAAAAAACCTCCACTAGGAAATCAAATAATGAAAAAGATATAAAATAGACAAACAATTATGGATTCAACTTTCCATAACATTGGAATTGCTTGAAATGTAGGAACATGGACAAAAACATGGGAATATTTCACTTAATATCCACCTAGAAAATTCTAAATTTGATTCAAACTTGAGAAAACACTTGTGACAACAAATATTCTGAATTGTAAAAGAAGGTGTAGACAACCTACTGCCATTTGTAGCATTATGACACATATATTCCAAGTTTCTAAGTATATTTTCTACAATTCCTGCAACCGATAACCCATAAGAACAAATTTTAAAGCTATTGTGTTTACCATTTTCATCGAATAAGCTTAAGGAAGTAAAGTGCAGAACGGAAACACAATATTTCTGCTTTGTTTTATTTTTGCCATTTTCATTTTTAGACATTCCCAACTTGCAATGCGAGGCTTACCTTGGCTTGGTTGGACTTGTGGCATTTTAATTGTTTTTTTTTCACAAAATTTCAAAATCATGATAATGAACATGAACATTTCTTGTGATGACCATCTTGTGCATATCTACAAACTGTTCAATTTCAATAAACTATAAAACATTATTTAATGATAGAACCTCCCATGGTAGAGTTGCATGTTTTTACTTGGAGATTGATGATTTATGCACAATATAAGCTAGATTAAAAAACAATGTAGTCTTCTATATACATTTGGGCCAAAACATTCTAGTAATCCTATTCATGGCTAAAGTGAATGAATACCCAACAAAGCACTAAGTGGGATGGATGGTATGTGGATAGGATTTCATATCTTTTCATTATATTCTTGTTTGATAACTAACTAGAATGGTTGGCTATGGATTAGCCACCAACATGTTATTTACCTAGTAGGCATCAAGTGATTTGCCTAGTTACCTATGAAATTTACCTATTCCATTTAAATGTTAGCCTAAGCATAGTGTGATTCATCATTTATTAGGAAAGGTAGTATGTTTGTTGGCTCTATCCTTCAAGGTGGAGTCATTACAATGCACCTAGAAATGGGCCAAAGTTTGGCATCCCTACATTTTAGGGTCACGTGGAGTTCACTATAGGAAATTTTGAAGGATCTACTTGGTTTTCACAATGCTAATCATCATGACTTTCTAATATGTTGAATATTTATGATTCTTATCAATGCATTTAAAAGAGTAGAGCCATTATCCAACACATGGCTTGTTATGTATATTTTGTTTGTCACATTAAGACCTCTCAAAACATAGTGGCCTCCTCTTTCTCTTGGTACCATAGGAAAATCCTCAAATAGTAGGGATCCATGAGGTGATTTGGTAATGTTTAGACTTCCAATGCAAGAGTTATTAAAGAATGGACACATTTGTCACGAAAATTCATTAAATCAAAACTAATTATTTTAAGTGGGACTTAGTGGAGGTGATTTTGTAATTTTAGACATAAGGTGGGGGACATATTGAGTATTCTTCTTCAAACAAAATTAATTTAAATTAATTTTTATTTTCACAATGGGCTCCATCATTAGGGCCCTATTCACAGAAATTACATAACCATGTTCACACTTCAGTCAACAGCACAGACCAGACTAGTATTAATTAGTTGTTGGAACCCCAAAGCTCAATTTTCTTTGGTTTGTGACGGGCATCTTTGGTTGAAATTTAATGAAGATTTGGACAGTCCCAAAATAGATGTATTTTAATCTCCTCCTTGGGGCCGCTTATTAGATTGGGGGGTGCACCCAGAACCTTTATTTTTAATTTTAGAAAAGGAACTACATTGATTGGCCTATCACCAAATTTTCAAGAATATTGGGCACTCCCCAAAATAGAGGCCTAGACATGCTTCCCTCCCCCAAAAAAGAAGCTATATTCCCTTTGGCACCCCTTTTGCATTTTATATACATGGAAGTTGGATTGTGGTTAAACAACATGGCATAAAATTGAGCTGCTATTAAGAACATCTTGGGGTGACACTTTGTGAACCCTTTGGGAACCTGATGGGAACTTCACCCAGGGTTTTTTTGTGTACTCAATGTGTTCTCATCACGTTCCCTTGAGGTTTTCCAAGATCCCAACTTGTTCCCTAAAGCGTTCGCAATAGCACCTCAATTTTATCCCATATGGTTTGCCCAAAGTTTAACTCTCATATATATAATCTGAGAAGGAAGGCTGTTGGGGAATACATTTGATTCTATTTTGCAACTCGGGGTCCAAAGACATGCTTTTGTTGGGTAGTTCTCAATGTTCCAAAAAAATTGCTGATGGGCCAATGAATATGGCTCTTTTTAAAATAAAAAAAAGGTTATGAGCACACCCATGAACTAATTTATATGAATGATACTATGTCCCCAAAATTCTAGTACCGTCATTATAAACTGGGGGTACTTATAGTGTGGTGGAATAGGAGGGTTCACAATACTTTATCAGAGTGGAACCTAATTGATGACATAGTTGTGCTTCATCCGCAACTGAGTCATAGTTGCGTTTCCAATGGATGGTGCATTTGTCACTGGAAGGCGGTTTTCTTTTATCAGTAAGAATTAGGCAAAAAAATCTTTTTAAAAACAAATTCAGATTTACACTAGAATGTTTTTTTAATAAAAAAATCCCAGTTTTTCTGTCATGAGAACGATTAATTTTGTTGAAACAAATCGCTGGTGGTGGGTGACTGTTGACATACCTATTAATTAGCTACCGTAGTACCTTGGCAATTTCAACACATGTCCATCAAATAATTGATTCATTTTGAAAAATTCATTTCAACACATGAAATATCCCTAAATATTCATTATATTTTTTCATAATATTTTTTGATTTGGAAGAAATAAAAGGAGGTTTCTTTTTAAGGGATTGGGATATGTGAATGTTTTTTGGGATGGGACTAACCTAAAGGGTTGTTTCTTGGGTGACACGGGAGGGAAAAGTTTGGTTGTTTTTCAAGGTGGAAGGTGAGATTTTTTTGATTTCTCAAAGAATTATTCTTTTGGTGATGTGGGATAGGGTGTTTGGAGAAAGTGAATGGTTTTTTTTCTTTTGTGGTGACATGGTGACTTAATGAAGATCATGTCCACCTTTTGTGTTAAAATGACAAAAAGCTAACCCTAGAGCTGGTTAAGGTAAGTTTTGAACATTCTAACCAATAGATATGCTAGGTGAGGTGCAGGTGCGGTTCCAGAAAGTTCTGATAGCTCTTGAACAGAGGTTTATTGGCATTGCCCTTAAGGGCAATACTATGGAACCATGACTACTTCATTTGGCAATCCTGATCATTTTTTGGGCAAAGCTAATACACAAAATCATATTCATTTTTTGGGCAAAGCCAATACGCAAAATCATGTTCATTTTTTGGGCAAAGCCAATACGCAACTCCCAACTCCCAGCCTGTCACAGAGTGAACCCCTTGCGGGGAGGGAGGCAACAGCCCCATCAATCATTAGAATAGTGTAAATAGTACAAAGGAGGCAGGAAATACCACCCAATGGTGGCATTGTCCTTGCCCAGAATGCTCATGTGAAGCCACTCATTTCTGAAATCTAGTTCAATGCTAGCTTGAATCTCCAGGTCCTTGGTGGGTCGATGAGATCTAATGGCCTTCCAAGAGGCCATACCGACCTCAACGGTGGCCACCCAGGCCTGAGTAAGAACCTTCTTCAGGGAATACTGGTCACCAAAGTGTCTCCTACATCTTTCGGACCAGAGGTGATATAAGTTGAAACTACGAAGGATGTCGAGTGGCTACCTGGGGTAGGTGAATCCACCAGTGTGGTAAGCGAGGAGGCTGGGTGGGTCGTCGTTGCGTTCAAAGGTGGCTTCTCCAAGGAGAATAAAAGGGGAGGTGATTGCAATGTTGTGGGGCGCTTGCCATTCATCCCAGATCCTTTTGTACGCTTTCCAGGCGCGTTACGCCATGGAGCACTCCAGTAGGCAGTGTTGTGGGGATTCTTTCGCGTTAGAGTCACAAACTTTACATAGTGGGTTGATTCCCATGAGTTGCAACCAGGTGCCCACCGGGAGGCCCTGGTTAAGTGTCAGCCATATGAGCGTTCCCACCTTGCGGGGGCGCCCCAGCCTGTCACAGGTAAGACAATGAAGTGGAAGCTTCTTCTTGGAACAGAGGAACTTGTGAGTAGTGGGCTCCTGCAAAAGTGAGTAACTTGGCGAGTAAGTTCTGATTTGTTCTCAAAACTACCTATGCTTCTATTACTTTGTTTGACCTGTAAATTTTATGTTACCAGTTGTGGTGTTTAATTCAGGGGCCACAGTGACCCAGCATCCAGGGGTGCACCAGTTGGAAAAACCTGTTATGGGTTGTGGATGAGCATTGATTTGGTTTGGTTGAGTTTTCTAAAAACTCGAGCTTTAAGAAACAATTTCTCACTTCTTCTTTTATTTTTCCTTTCAACTCCCACTTTTTTTAAAGCTCTTATGGACTTAGCTACCCGCTGACCTATGAACCTACCTACTTACTGACCTAATTTACCTACCAACCTAATCTAATTAACTAATGAATGTAACTTTAATCTAACTAGCCTAACCCTAACCCTAACCTACTAACCTAATTTGTATTTAAAAAATCCAGCGCCATAGCCTCCTTCACCATCTTTCTCTCTGCCTCTCTCTCCCTCCTCCCCTATCTTTATGCCTCACCCAGAAAGTCAACCCCGCCCCTCTCCCCCACCCCCCATCTCTGCCTTTGCCCACCTCTTTTCTCTTGGCATTTTCTGTTTTTTTTGGTTGCATCAAGAAAATAAAAGAAACACCAATGGGAAAAAAAAATGAAAGTGCTGCAGCAGCAGCAGGATTTTTTTTCTTTTTGATTTTTGATTTTTTTCTTGGTACAATGGGAGGAGGTGATGGAATCTTTTTCTTTAATGTCTTTCAAAGAGTAGGAGCTGTCATTTTTTTATTTTTTTTATTTTTTTCAACTGAAGAAATTTGTGAGGCTTTTGTGAATCCAGCTGAAAAGAAAAGAAAACACAATTTTCAAATGCAGAGAAACAAAAGATATGTGAACTTGTAAAGAATGAAAAAAAAATTAATTAAAAAAATCTAGTTGACAATACACAAGCTATTAATTAATGAGCTCAAACTCATAGTAAATCATCACATTAAAACAAGCAGAAATCATGACCTTCTTCAATCTAATAATGCATAGTAAAACTCAAAATAACCCATGCAAAAAATTTAAACAATCGACACCTTTATTCTAGCATAAAATGATTATCTGTTAGATATTTTTCTCAATAGTCATCACAATCTTGCAGTGGTTTATAAGGAATGTGACTATACGTATTTAAACCACAATTCATTAGTGTCACAAAAAAAAGTGGTCAAAAAGGAGTTTATTGTATATTGACTGTTAGAGACTAAGTTAGGATAAATAATATAGTTTATCTGTATTCCACAGATATATCAGGTAAAAGATATACCCACATTTGACACTGGTTTTTACCATGGTACCAGTGAACGTGCCAGTTCACAGCCAAGGCATGCCACCGCCCAGCCTCTTTCAGGACTGGGCCTCTTGGAAGGCCATCAACTCCCTTTGGTCTACCCGGGAACCTAATATTCAGGCTACGATTGATCAGGTCTGTAAGACAAGTGGATGTCACTTAGGCATCTTTGAAGATGATTACGTCACGTGTGGCACTTCTTGCCCCCTTGTATTTCTTGAATTTCTTTAATGAATGATGGGGCTGCTCCCTCCCTCCCCCTTCTCCGGGTTTCCCCCTCGGGACTTGGGAGTACAGTATTTACACTTCTTGAAAGGAAGGACAAAGGGACTATATTATGAGGCCAGGGTAAATATTTATAAGCAATTTAAATGGGTTTTTGGGTTTTTACCATGATCCCAATGTTGGGATCGATTTGCCTTGGCCTTGTAGTACTTGGCCCACCTACATTATTCACTACCCTAGCCACAAACGATCTGACAAATGTGCACCTCGGCTTTCGTAATTGGCATGATTGTTGGCTTGTGATCCTGTGAGCTTCTAAAATTGGCAAATGTAATACTATCCCCCTAGTATGACTTGCGGACTCATGATCACTTACTATTGTGAGCTAGGCGGCATGCTTGGTTAGCTAGTAACACTAACTAACTATGCTCTCTGCCACCCTGCCAGTGTCAACCTTAGTCCCCGGACTCTGCACATCAGTCCGCAGGTTATACCACGAGTTCTGGAAGCACCAAATATTTGCAAAAAATCATGCAAAGGGACTACCCCAACCCCATCAGTCCGCCGGTTATACCACGCGTTCCGGTTATACCACACGTTCTGGAAATATTTGCAAAAAAGCCTGCAAACCCTATAGAGCGTGCGCCTGCAAACCCTATAAAGCGTGCGCCCGCAAAATGCGCAAAGTTCAGCTCAACTCATGAGTCATTGCATTCCCGCAAAATGCGCAAAGCTCAGCTCAACTCATGAGTCATTGGCATTCTTTGCTGTTTTCTTGTTGCATTTACGCTGTGCAATTCCTGCGCTTCTTTGAACAAACAGAGTCCCTGTAAGTGATCTATCTCAACGCAATTTCATATTCCTGGCTAGAGCAACTGTTTTCTAGTATTTGGAGAGAGAGAGAGCGATCTGATGTGAACGACGTATAATAAATAATACCCTTCAGTAATGAGCTAGCTGGGCTTGAAATTTGAAATCTTCGGATTGCTGACTTGGGGATTTTCTGAGTTCTCTTCCTCAATGTCTTCTAAATTTTTAGTGACAGATCAAAACAGTAACTTCGTTCACTCCGAGAAAGAGAATCTAATATTTCTTGTTTCTGTGAGTGCATGAGAGAAGGTGATGTGCGCAGCCTTTGTGAATTGGTACTGGTCTTGAATTTTGAAATCTTCCGATTGCTGACTGGATTTTGTCTAGTCGATTTCTGAGTTCTCTTCCTGCAACAATCCCCTGAGAACATTCGTCTAGCAATTTGCTTGCATAATTTTGAATTGGTAAATGCAGCGGTAAATTGAAGATTATGAACTGGTAAATTGATTGCGTTACAGAGTTGTGATTTGTAACATAGGGACGGAAAGATCAAAGCAGTTACAGTTATTTGAAGAGAGAGAGACACGAATTGAGAGCTGAGGCTAATAGAAATTTATATTATTTGGTGCGCTTGTCATGTTGCGCAGCCTGTGAACTGCTACTGAATTGAATTTTGAAAGGAGCGATGGGGAGCACATCAACTGCACCAGGCTCTGGCACTGTTTCCACATCGACCGGGGGGCTGATTGTCGCTGGTGGAGCCATCGCCGTTCTAGCTACTGGCAAGCTGTTGCGATACGTCCTTCACGGCACAGGGCAAACGTCGACAGCAGGTGGGGTTGGGGTAGTTCCCTTTGCAGGCTTTTTTTTTTTTTTTTCAATATTTTGGTTTCCAAAGATTTGGCGAATTTTTCCAAACTTTTAGCAATTTTTTTTCTAATTTACACTTTAAAACCAAAATTTCCAAAATTTTCTAGACACAGCTTTTGTAGCCACAGTACAAAAATTCGCCAAGAAAAAGAAGAATGCTACTGCCAACAGAAATTGTGAAGGATTGAAATTCTCTAGTAAATTTGTTTGGGAAGATCCTTCAGTGAGGTAACTCAGAAATGATCAAACATTTATAGGTTATCTTCTTGGTGGTTTTAGTGCGTTGAACGAGACATAAGCTAGAACTAAGTGAGCCCCAGAATAAAACAAGTTACAGGGCGAGGATGTTTTTATGAAAGGAGCTGTAGTTTTGGGGGTAAAGTCTGAACCAAGGTGAAATTTTCACTATGGAACCCCAAAGTTTGGTACAGTCCAGTGTTGCATGCTTCTTTCAATTTTTAAAGAACTGTGTTGGTTCTGGTTCTTTGAAAAAACCAGAATCAAAGAACTGCCAGTTCCAGTTATTTAAAAAACCTTAAAGATCTGGTGGTTTTGATGAAAGTTCTGGCAGTTTTCTGGCTGGTTCTTCAACATCTTTTATATATTTTTAGAACTATGGTTATATGCCAAAACCAATTCTTTGAATATTTTGAGAATCGGTGAGTAAGTGGGTATAATACTCAGGTTGATAACCGCAAGTATCTGTCCCTCATTCTAAGAATCCCCCCAACACAGGTACAGTCCTTGATGGATGCTTGATAGACAATTGCTTCAAACCCACTTTGTATACAAGTTTTTTCTTTCTCTGAAAGGAAAAAGGAAAGAGTTTTTTTCCTCAATTTTTTTAGTTTGCAGAAGTTGCAAAATTTTGCTGGAAAACCCATTTTACACTGGGAAAACAATGATTTTCTGAGTTTTTCTGAAAACAAATTCACTATCTACAAATTATATTTACTAGGCAAAATAAATGGGAACATCGGGAGTTTCCCAAGCAGTCACAGTTTTTTTTGGTCAGTTTTGTGTGTACCCAACATGGCAATTGTGCAAAGGAAGATTTAGCCAAATTTGGCTACAAGCAAAATATGAAAGTAGAGTTTTCGAACATCCTTCTATATTTTTGGCTATCTATTTGAACCATGTATAGAAATCTGGAAATTTTCTTTAAATTTTGATCAAATTCTGACTATTGAAAATCTCAAAAGGCACTTGAATTTAGCATTTTTATTTTTTATTTTGCTATTTGGCTATATATAGCCAGCAAAGAAAAGGCTGGTCACAGCCAAACCTTCAGAACTTCAAGGCTGAAGTTCAAGAAGTTTGGGTACATGTAGTTATGTAGAACATATGGGCCATGATCCATGCACCCTTTACCACTTTGAAGACATGGGATGGCTCCATATATGCACATAAGGGTCAAACTTCAAAGTGACATAGTTGATGTCCAAATTAGTAGTAGATCCAACTCAAAATTTCAAGTGATTTAAAATTTTGATCTCCATTACTTTCTTCTGCAATAATCCTGCAAGGAAGTGCTTCAAGTTTTTAAGTTGTTTTGGTATTATACTTAAATTAACTAGCTCAAGTGAGTTTTGTTGGGAGAATTATAGCAATTGGGCCTTTTATAACCTTTATGGGGAAACACACATGAGAACTTTGATCTAGGTGCTTACGGCAAGCAACACTGGTTTCTTGGATTCTCTATGTGACTGTAAGCCATTACAAAGCCATTGGAGAATAATGAGGGTATCAAATATTGATCGGCTCAGGAATTGATGCGCGCTCGGTTTGAGGTCAAAGTGGCTCTCAAAAACTAGTTCCTGCACTATGTAGTGTGATCTAAAATACCAAATTTTCACTTAATCCTTTTAGTTGGATGGTGGTGGCAGCCAATCCAGGTGCACAAATTACAGTGACTGCTACACATCCAGGTGTTCGAGTCCAGAATAATGAAATAGTACCTTCTGCAAGCTCGGGGAGGACTGATGGACCTGCTACAGATGTGGTAGCTTCTGTTCCAGCCCCGGCAAATAATGAGGTGCAAGTTCAGGTTGTTGTTGAAGCTCCTCCTTTTAGGTCAGGCCATCCAACAGCTGCACAAAATGCAATGGCTGATGTTTTCACCACAACCTACCGCATGATGTTAGATTACATATTCAGTGCGTTTACATCTGGTACCGCATGATGTGGTTGTCCATCCTCTTATTTTTCTAGTTGTTAAAGATAGTGATATTTTGCCTCTTTGTTTTACATTGTGGCCATGGATTTGCCTTGTTACAAATATAAAAATTATTATGAAAAAATCAAAGTTAATTTTGACACTTGCAATATCGTGACCTTAGATTTGAACTTGTCAGCAAGGCATGACAAGGGTAGTAGGTCAAAAAAATGTTTTAGGATTAAAACATATTCTCACAAGTGTGGGAGAGAGGAAGGTAGTGAGTCCCAATATTTTCAAATAGATCACCACTTTTGGAATTGGTCCTTGGATTATTGTGAATGTTTTAAATTTTTGTGAAAAAAATGTAAATAGAAAGTTTTGTCTAAATTGAATCATTTTTAAATTATTGAAAAGTTGTTTAAACTTAGATATCCAAAGTGAACTCACACTCTCCATTTGAAAATTTGAAATTCAAGTTATGATCAAAAGAATGGTCAAGAGTCAAATTGACAATTTGATCCTTGACCATTAAAATGCAAAAAATAGTGCGTCAAATAAAGTCCAATTGGAGCATGTGATATCAGGTTGGAATTGCTTCTTTTGAGCTATAATTTCTCTCTTAAAAAATGTTCAATCAAAGTTTTTATGTAAGAATTATAAGCTTATAAAGTTGCAATATTCATAACTTGGCGAAATCAAGAATTTTCAAAACTTTCATTTCAATGTAGTCTTCGCTACCAATCACAAATATATCATAAAATGAGAGATCAATCTTCTTTCTCAACTCTACACCATGATGAATCTTATGAAATTTATTCCTTTCAGTTTGTTTGTGAACCATTTTCACTTTCACTTGCACTAACTAGGTTTTTTTTTTTGGTTCATGCAAGATTACTTCATTTTGAATACAAGTGGGTGAATTTGTTTTACTTTCATCCCATTTCTTTTTTTTTTAGGAGTTAAGGAGTGTGCTTTAAGTTTGCTTTCCACTACAAAATTGAGAATTAATTAAATTTTTACCCTCTTGATACCATTTGACAAACCTAAGGTGTGTCACTTAATAACATATATATTTATTGAACAAAAAAATTAATATTGTTTTAAAAAAGGTTATATATTTATATATTTAAAAATATATATTGGGAATGAAAAATATTAATGGTTATTGAGAAAATATTAATTAAGAATAATTTGATTACAAGCTAAAAAAACCTTCAATCGAAAGGGATATAATAGATATCTAAATATTAATTAGACCATTTTCTGATACCCTAATTATGTTTGGACCCCTTAAGTCAAAATTTTACAAATTGAATACTTGTTTTAAAAGGGAAATCATTAACTAGAAAAAATAGTTAATTGTGTCACAACATTTTTCTAATTTTTGTATGTGAAAGAAGAAATCAATCCTTAATAAAATTTCGTGGAAATTATTATTTTTTCATTTTTTTGAAACCCATGAAATAAAAATATATTTTTGGTACATCATGAAATAATAGCCTATTATAAATAATTAACATTGAAAATATTTTAATATATTTAAAATATATTCTCGCAATCCAATTCTAAGCACCTATATACATGCAAGAATTTTTAAATTTTTTTTTAAAGATGCATGCTATAGTTTTTTACACATAATTTGGAAAAAAACTATAACTACCTTCCCTTGAAACAAGTTTGAATGTAATATGAAGTATTCAAATGTTTTAATAACTTATTTTCTTACACGAAAGCAATGATTTTTTTGGTGCCAAAATTTTGATTTCAAAATTGAAAAAATATATTATGGCACAAATTCCTTATTTTCTAAGAAAAATTCACCAAAGTTTCTAGAAAAAAGAAAATTTTGCCACATTTTGACTTTTTTGAAGTTTTTAAAGTAGATTTTTATTAGTTTTTTTTACATTTAGGACTTTTCTACAAACATGTCATTAATTAATGGTAAAACATTTTTAGGATCATTGTTAATGATGTTACATCAAAATACCTATTGAAAAAAAACACATTGCACAAAAGCGTTTCAATATTCAATATTATGTGTTTCAATTCTTTCAATATTATCCTTGAATTAAATAGCTCCAATAAGTTTTGTTAGCAACATGTGGCACTTGTGGTTTTTTCTTCCAACTAAGCAAAAAAATGCACACATTGAATTTTGACATTATGTGTTTATTACAAGCAAAAATGGTTTCTTTGTGTGATTATACAACATTGCAAAAACATCAAAGAAAAAAAATGGTGGGCAATATGGATCTAATGAGGAATGGGTGGGTTATTGGCTTGAAATCAAAACGGCTCTTAGAAACTAGTTCTTGCCCTAGTTAAAATACAAAATATTCATTTATGTTAGATAGGCCAATGAGCAAACATTTAAAAACTCAAATGAGGTCAAATCCTCACACATTTTTACTCTAATTTTGAAGCTCCAATAACATTTTTAGCCCTCCACCTAAAGTTCCAACGTCACAAAAAATTTCTCAATTTAGTAAAGGAATGGGCAAAATATGGGGTATTTGGTGTAAGGGGGTTCAATGTTTGACAATAGTTGACTTAAAACATATTAAAATTTTGAGCTTAAGATGTTTGATCATTGCATTTTTGCTTCTGGAATATAAAAAAGTTTTGTAAGACCGTAGTTGGTGCACCTAACAAGTTTTAAATAATTCAAAATGGACTAAACATGAGGAACATAAAGGGCTCGAACTAGAGAGGAGTCTAGAGTTAATTTTTCAAAAAAATTGAAACAAACTATGATTCATCCTCTTCATGTGTTTTTAGTGTTGCCCCTATACTTTTCAAGCCCAAAAACATTGTAGCCCTACAATTTGTGCATCCAATGACACAAAAGTTGTTCAATTCAACTAAGGAATTAGGATAATATTGGAAATTATTTGGTGATAAGTACATGTTCGATGATGGGCGGTTCTACCTTAAGGCTTGCATTTGGATGATGTTGACAGCTAATCAAAGTCCAAAAATTATAGGCATAGTTGAATGTCCACTTGTTGGAATCTAGATGAATGAAATAATACCTTCTGCAAGTTCCAAAAGTACTGACGGAACCACAACAAGTAGAGTACCCAATGTTCCAACCCTAACAAAATAATGAATTATAATTAGTTGAGGTTATAATTGAAGCTCTTCCTTTTGGCTCATTAATCTAGTCATCCAACTAATGCATAAAAGGCAGTCGCCAACGGTTTTTTTTTTGTAACCATTATCACCACAAAAAAAGGGAAGAATGCTTCCTATGTGTAAACTTTTGATGTTGGACATACAAACTCAATGTAAATTGCTAAAGTCTTACTGAGATAAAAAGATTGTTACAAATATTATTTCTACATCTAGATCCTTATAAACACTAAACTTTATTTTCTTATTTCTATGGACCACAAGGGATTAGATTCTCTCTTGATTTCTTTTCGAGGAATCAACTAGTTGTTTAATAAGAATGGCAACTCATACCCCAACAATAGAAATCCCACATATACTAATTTGATTTCATCACATGGTTCCTTTTAGAAATTGGATAAAGATTCATGATAGAAGCGACGAGTGTGATTTATTACACTTTCCAGTATCCCCTTGTTCCCAAAATCCCTGAAGCTCCCACTATCCAGCATGTACTTTTTCCTCATAATGAACACATTGCACATTCAACTTAAGACCCCCAAGCCATCAAACATGGTGTTGCCACAACAACCACTCCAAAAATCCTTGACACACTCATCATCTCCCTTGTGTTAGTCCTTAGAAAAAACATACAAGACCTCAAGATCTCTTTCTGACGTTTTTCACACAACGGAAGCTCAAGCGTCAAGATTTTATGAGAGCCAAAGTTTCGATCAACTTCTACCCCTAACTAATTACAATCCAAAAATCCAAAATCCAATCCATACTTGCTAGTTATGAAAATCTAGAAACTTAGTTCTATTTCTTCGCCTAAAAGTTTGCCCTTTTCATTTCAACCAACATTGTATATGTTTCTTTCCTCTTCGTCCCTTCACTCCCTTGAAATCTCTTCACTAATCCTTTCATAGAGGCGTGATTCACACAACTCATAAAGAGTCTCCATTGAGTAGCCATGATCGCATCCCATCACTAAAACCAACTCACCAAGATCCCTTCGAAATAACTTGCAAAACAACAAACAAACCAAACATAAAACAAACTAGAAAACAATTTTTTTGATGTTTTGAAATACCACACCTCCAACAGTTTAGCCACAAAGTTGAATTAGGGTTTTTTGCCTTCATCCATAGAAGACCTCTGACATTGTTTTTAGGTTCCGGCATAATAGCAAACTCAACCTACCAATCCATTAGCACCCCAAATCAAATTCATTGGCAAAAGGCCAACAAGAGTTTCACACCACTAGGTTTAAATCTAGGACCTTTAAGGTCCTAGGATCCCAAAATGTGAATGGTTGATGTTTTCACCCCAAAATATTACATGGTGGCAAATTATGTGTTTAATACCTTTGCATCTGGTACTTTCTACTAAGACTTATTGTGCAGATGTGATATTGAAAGCTTTGATATGACAAGCTTTTGATGGTTATGTTATCAACATAATATGAAAAACTATTTACAATCATAAGCACGTGATCTCATAATTTAGAAATGCATTTGGCAATTGTGGTCTACCAACCTTCCTTAATTCCGTTTTTACTCCTATATCCTAGGTTCTTGCACTACTCCATTTACCATTTCATTGAGCACATGCATGATTCCCAAGTTGATATGTTTGTTAAAAGGTTTTTATAACTATCATTTGGCGAAAAATGGAGATTTGATTCCATTTACTTATGGGCTTTGAAATGGCTTAAACCAATATTAATGCCAATAGTTGTTATCATGATTGGATTCATGGTGCAAGATTAAAATGCAACGAGGCATGATAGAATTCTCGGCCATTGAGATAATGACATTTTTTATTAATTTATTTATTACATAATATTTGTCAAAAACAAATAAAATAGGCATGGATAAAACTGGAACTACCCATTTGGGTGAGAATTTGATTTAAATTATAATATAGTTTTGCACATCAATATGTAGGTGATAGGATTGGAGTCTTCACATTGGTACTTTTATTGCCTTAAAAAAAATCATGTGTTTTTTTTCATGTGGCAATGATAAAAGGATTATAAACTCTAGCTTAAATTATGAATTGTTCATCTAACAATGGAATGATCTAATGGACCAAAATTATATATATATAAAACCATAAGGGTGGGTAATGTGTGCATTGTGCCATCAATTGTTACATCCTATCAGTTTCAAACTTGTTTATCCCATTTGGCCTTAATATTCTTGGAACATAGTGTCTTATGTGTCTTGAAAGAACACGATGATTGTTCATGAGAAGGAATGATTGGTGTGCAAAGAATGTTCACCTGACAATGTAGGAGAAGACTCCACATGGCTCCCTATGATCTTTTATCTAGCCTTCTTCCAATTTGTTTCTTTTTTAGGATTGGGTTTAATTGCTAGATGTCACAATTCCAATCCCTTTTCCCCTCTATTGTAGGGCATGCAGGGCTAGAAAATAGAGCCAAATTTCCCTTGGTTTCCAAAATTGCCAACACCTCCATATTCTTCTCTCCACAAATGCTCATTCATTTTCCTATTTAGTAGCCTTTCAAACACTAGAATTTGCAATCGTTATATACTCCAACTATCACTTCAACTGCCATAAATAGGGCAATTGATGCAAATGGCATGATGTTTCCAACCTTACTTCACAAATTCATGATCTATACAAGGTTTTGTTTTTACCCTATGTTTTGTTTCTACAAAATAATATTCTATTTTGATCTTGTGTGAAAACCAATTGATTAGGCATTATTGGAAGCATGAACAACTTGGTGATGAATAGTTAGTAATTTTTATAATCATGTTTTGTCAATCTTATGTGAAATTCATGTAAAAAATATGCTTACATTATCCATAGAACTTACAATGAACAAATTGGTATTTCAGTTCAATATAGCTAATGAGATGACAAATCAAATATGCAAATGAAGACAACACAGATAAATTATAGTTTCCTCTAGTGTTATGACCTAAATGTGTTCATCTCAATGTGCATATCTTTCACAATGGCCGAAGGAAAGAAACAAAAGGAGAATTTATTTCATAGTTGTGTGATAATTGGGTTGGGAATCTACTAGTCCTATATACTTGTCCATTATTTTATGTAAACATGTGGTTGTATGCTCTACTAGATACATTATCCTTTTGTACAAATGTTACCTATCAAGGTGTATATCTTGGTCCAAAGTACCATGTGTCATTAATAGATTGGACATTTTGTTAAAAAAAACCAAGATTTAATCATGCTCATGGTTCAAGAGGTTGGACTTATTGCTTATTGTCTGAGCCTTGTTAAGAGAGATAGATTTGGTGAATAAACAGACCAATTGCTAAATATCGCATGACCTTTGCTAGTATTTGGGAACTAAAAATAGAATATTAGGATTGGGGTGCACACACAACAACACATTATGGGGTTTTTGACTGGTCAAAGAAATGACTATTGTTCTTTGAAATTACAATTGTAACTACTTAGTCACAAAAATCATTATGTAGTTGCAAAGGCCATTGAAATGTCATGTGATGTCATGGTTTTGCGACTATAGTTAGTATGATGACTAGTGGGCTTTTTTGGATATATATATATATATTGTTATTCTTGAAATTGTAATAATATGCTTTAAATAAATTAAAATTAAATAATGAAGAATACCTTGACTTTTGGGACTAGAATAACGACTTCTAGTTTCACAACATGATGATGTGGCATTCCATGTGCAATCAATGCCAAAACATGTGTTTTATGACTTGTCCTATTTTATTACAATGGGAGAAGTGATTACAAAATGGCATAAGTGACTTTAAAAACGACTAGACAAATGACTATAGTTGAATAGGACAAGTCATAAAAAACATGTTTTTGCATTGTATGTGGTAATAAAATATTGGACTATTAGTCAACATGATGACTCATACACTACTTTAAATAAAATGAGGCATTTATTGGTCGGTCATTATGTTAGAAATGATGTCCAAGCCTTCAATGTAGCCTTTTGCATCAAGATGCAAAATCAAAAAACTTTATCCTCACCACAACAAATCATGTCCTTTGAACTAGACACAAAAATGAAAAATAAAATTTTTCAATTACATCTATAACTATTTAATCATAATAATCACTAAGTAATGGCAAAAGACATAAACATGCTACATGGCATCATGGTTTTGCAATTGTAATCAATATGACAACTTGTTAGTTTTGTGGTAAATTATCATATCATTTTTCAAATTTTTTCATTAGTTAGTTAATTGTAAAAACCATCCACCTTTGCGACTAATAATAACCCAATCTCCCATGATGATGACATGGCATGTTATATGTCAATAAGATGATGTGGTCCTATTTGTCAACATTATGATTCATCTCATTGTTTTGACGAATTAATTTCATTTATTAGTTAGTTGAAAATATTGTTGTCCTTTGCGATTAATAATGATTTGATCTTCCATGTGATGATGAGATGGCATGCCATTTGGCAACAAGGTGTCATAATTTTCATGGCAATCCATGATTTTTTGTAACATGATAAGTTTTTGTGTGTTTTGAATTTATGGCACCAATATTTGTCATGACATGCCGTCAATAGAAGAAAAACATGTATTTTCGACTTATATTTGTGACTAAATTTAAATTGCAAATGACATTTGCGACTAATATCTCCTTAGTTGCCTAACATAAGTCGCATGCAATAAATCAATCGCAAATGACAAAAGGTATTGAATGAAACAAAAAGCCAACAAATACAAATTCATCCTTTGACTCCATTGTTTATGTATTGTCACATGTGACTAAAATGCAACTATTTTGGTCACAATTGATGGTAATGATGTGTTGCCACATGTTCCAATATTTGATTTAAATAATAATAATAATAATTATTATTATTTTGAAATAATCTAGGATGTTCAATTCAAATGTTTGTATGATCTTATATCATGACACATGGCCCAATGTAAATATGCCATGTGGCACTTAAAAAAAAAAGGTTGGTAGGTACCTAAATAGGTACATAAGTAAGTGCCTACAAGCCTAGGTTACATACCTACCTACCTACTTAGGTAAAAAGGTAGGTAAGTATGTTCTACCTTCTTAAACTAAATACCTACTCATATGGTAGGTATTTAAGAAGGTAAGTACATAGGTTGACCTAGGTGGGAAGGTCTAACTAAGTACCTACCTAACTAGGTACATAAGTAGGTTGGTGAGGTAAGTATTTTAAAATTATGCGTAATTGTTTTTTTTTTTGGGGTTAAATTTTTGAATGGCTTATCCCATGTGCACAAATTTCCTAATGTGAAATTGGATGACCACACCCTTTGTTTATATAATGTTCAAAATATGAATGTAAAACAAACAATATGGAATAAATTTTGAAGCTACAACATCCTCATAAACTAAGTTGTAATTCTAAAACTTTCTTCATGCCTCATTTTTTTAGTTTTTAGATTTATAAACAATTCAAATACATGGTTCATTAGATTATTAATAATGATTAAATTTACATATATTTAAACTATAAACTATACACTATAAATATTAAGTATTAATTATCAATCATTTAAATAAGTAATAAAATTTTAATATTTTAAAAACTAGTTATTTAGTTATTCACAAGTTGTTAGTACATAACTCATAGATAAATAAATAATTAAAATATTAAAAATATTTCATTACTTAAAAAATTCTGTTCAAAATATAAATAATATAATTAATGTAAAAAATTTAATTACTATAATTTAAAAACTATTTAAAATATTTATTTTCAAATTAAATATAATGAATTCACAATTGCTATTAGAAAGTAAAATTTTACACGAATTAAAAAAATAAAATTACATTAACTATTATATAATTACATTTATTGTTGTAAAAATTTTTATATGTCAAATAATTTTTTTTCTATTGGTAATTATTAACTATAAATACAATAATTTGCTATACATAACATTATTTTTACAATTATTGAAAAAATATTATAAAATATTGATCATAGATGATTAATTTAAACAATGAAAAAAAACTGTATAATAAATCCTGAATTTAAGAACATTAAAATAATTATTTAAAATAAATTAGAATTATTTAAAATAAATCAGATTTAAAGTAAGAAATTACAGATAACCAATAATTATGTTCAATTAGAAAATAATTATGCACATACTAATTAGTTCTTATCTGAAGTATTTATAATCATTTTAAAGTGATGTAACATTAATTACATTAATTACATTAATTGATTTATGTTACTGTAAGAATATAAATTATATAATATAAAAATCTATGTTATAACAATAATTACTTAGTGTAATTTTTAATTAATAGAAATAATCATTTATTATTATTTATAAAAGTGACTTATTATGAATAACACCAGTAGAAAAACCCTTTAAAATTCAATCAATAATTTTCTGAATTAAAATACAAATTTTAGATTCCAAAATAGTAATTCAAAATTCAAATTTCAAGTTTTAGATCAAATAATGTTTTTGAAGTTAAATAAAAATTTCAGAATTGAAATGTCAATTTTCAGATTCAAATAACAAAATTCAAAATTGAAATGTCCATTTTAAGACTCAATTAATAATTTTCTGAATTTGAATATTAATTTCGAGAATCCAAAATAATAACTTGGATTTCAGATTAAAACTTTCAAGTAAAATAATTTCCTTAAATTTAAGTTTAAAAATTCAGAATAGAATTATCAAATACTGGATTCAACTAAAAATATTCAAAATAAAAATGTCAATTCTTACATTCAATTATAGTTTTTTGAAATTGAGATACTAATTTTCAGATTTGAAAATAATAATTTAGAATTCAAATAATAATTTTTTGAGCAAGTAAGTTTTTTGAAGTTAAATAAAAAATTTCAGAATTGAAATGTCAATTTTCAGATTCAAATAACAATATTCAAAATTGAAATGTCCATTTTTAGACTCAATTAATAATTTTCAGAATTGAAGTACTAATTTCAAGAAATCCAAAATAATGATTCGGAATCCAAAATTTCAAGTTTCAAATCAAGTGATTATTTAAAATTTAAATGAAAAAATTTCAGAGTTTAAATATAAATTTTTGCATTCAAATAAAAAATTCAAAATTAAAATATCCATTTTTATAATCAATTAATAGATTTCTGAATTGAAATACTAATTTCTGGATTTGAAAATAATAACTTAAAATTTAAATATCAATTGTTAGATCAAATAAGCTTTTTTAATTTAAATAGTAAATTTCATATTAAAATAAAAAAATCAAATTCAAATATATTTGAAACAATTGAAACAGCAATTTTCAGATTCAAATATCAAATTTTTAATTCAAATAAGTTTTTTATGGAATTAAAATAATAGTTTTCATAATTACATTAAAAATTTTCAGATCATTTAAAATTTTAAAAAAATTCGAATAAGAATAAACATAATTCCAATAAATATTTTTAGAATGAAAATATTAAATTTCAGATTCAAATAAAGTTTTGCAATTCAATGATTAAAAAATGAAATTCTCGTAGGATTTTCAAGCTGGAAGCGTTGATTATAATGTGGAAATAAAAATTTCATATTTGGAATTGTAATTTTAGACTTAAACATATATATTTTAATACAACTAACAATTTTAAGAATTCATATTTAAAACTTGAAATTCAAATAAAATTTTTAAAATTCAAATATCATTATAAGAATTGAAATGACAATTTTCAGATGCAAGTGTTAATTTTGAGATTCATTATATGTACAATATACATATGTATGCATATTTTAATGTACACACACATATATAATACATAGATAAAAATACACCTTTATGTTGTTGTAGAATACCTTTAGGATGGAATGAATTTGGTGATTATTGTGACTAATGGGACATATCAACCTATTAATGGATGAAAATAGACATAAAATCCATCCAGCCCATAGGATGATGTTTTCAATAGTTGCGTCATAGTTGTGAAAATGACCAAAATAGTTGAAATTCGATTTTGTAGTTGCAAATAATTACAAATTACATGTAATTACAAATGGAGTGATTACATTTTGGCTGATTTCTACTGGTGGATAATTTTTTGTGTGTCATAAGGTTTTTGAAGTCATGAATATATTGTTAACTTGTAATTATGAGTACAAGTTCCTAATGCGTTCCCTAATATGTTCTCAATAGCATCACACTTTTTCCCATTTGCATTGGCAAAAATTGATCTTTCATATTTCAATAAATAAATAATATATGTGCAACTTTGATACATGTTTGTTAAATAATTATTTAATTAAAAAATTTCATTTTGAAAAAATAATATTCTTGAAAATTCAATATTTCAATTCAATTTTTTTTTAATTTGAAAAGAATAATCTGAAAATTTCAACATTTCTGAAAATAATATGAGTAATGTCAAAGCTTTCAAGGTAGTAGAGTATATATAAACTATATTTAGGTGGGCCCATGACAAGCATATATAAGTGCTTCTCTTTTGGGGGAGTGCTCAGTGTTTCAATAGAATTGGTGATGGGCCAACAAAAGTGACTCTTTCAAAGGAGAAGAAAAGAAAAGAA
>Ga0116228_10000508_pt1 | contig 29740 bp, 37 predicted proteins | sample S1TSphfallax_2_FD_89694 | JGI IMG/M metagenome (GOLD analysis project Ga0116228, IMG submission 89694) | Host-associated microbial communities from peat moss isolated from Minnesota, USA - S1T2_Fc - Sphagnum fallax MG | ecosystem: Host-associated > Plants > Peat moss > Unclassified | place... | reverse complement strand
GATGCAGCAGTCGTCCTGGGTACCCGCGAACTCGTCGCTATTGCAGCTGGAGGCGTCGAGCTGGACCAAAGATCAAGTCATCCAGCGCCACGACCGTACTAGTCCGACCAACCACAAGAATAACATGCACAGCACCAGACATCACGTTGAGCAGCAGAGTAGCAGCTACAGGCCGAAATCAGCATGCAGCAGCAGCGATGATCTTCCTCAGCTCGCGGATCATGCACTAGATCAAGATTTTCGCCAGTTTTCACCATCGCTGGAGAATCAGCAGAGTGATCTCCTGGTAGAAGTTGCAGACATCAACTTCCATCTCCACAAGGTAAAAAATACGAGCTCTCATGAAATCCTCACGATCAGTACTACGCAACTAGATCCAGAACTGTCGCTGATCATCTAGACTTTCATCTGTACAAGATCATGTGTGATGGACTAGTTCAGCAGCTAGTCCTGACGGGATTGCAGTGGGATTTGATTTACATCTCATGTGTGGCCGTGTGATTGTAGTGGCGTTTGTCGTCAAGGAGTGCACTCATCAGACGTCTGCTCGCGAGTTCTCACGACTTGGATCACATCAAGCTAGAAGACATGCCGGGGGGAGCTCAGGCTTTTGAGCTAGCAGCCAACTTCTGCTACGGCATCACAGTGGAGTTCAACTCCGCCAACATCGCAGCCCTGCGCTGTGCTGCGCACTACCTTGAGATGAGCGAGGAGCTTGAGCCAGGAAACCTTGCTTCCAAAGCGGAAGCCTTCCTCAGCTCCGTCGTTTTGTCGTCCTGGCAGGACTCCATCACCGCACTTCAGTGCTGTGAGACTTTGCATCCATGGGCAGACAAGATCCATCTCACCACCAGGCTTGTGGAATCTATTGCGTCCAAAGCAGCTTGCACTGCTGCTGATCCTCAATCTTGGTCCTATTCAGAGCCGCGACCCATCATGTCGTCCATGAACTCATGCAGCAGCACTCCTTGCACCCCAAGGACAAGCTTCAGGAACGATCAGCAGCTAGTGTCAAAGCACATAGTTTCTGCTTCTGCAGCTACCAAGCAGCAGCACACCTGCACCCAGCAGCTGATGCAGGACTCTGCATGGTGGTTTCAAGATGTTGCCAGTTTGAGTATTGGGTACTTCATCAAAGTTCTTACAGCAATGGAATCGAAGGGGAGTTTGAAACCTCAACGGCTTGGAGCAGCTCTTGAAGTTTATGCCCACAAATGGCTTCCAGGATTCACGATCAAAGTGCAGGCAGCTGCTGCAACAGATTTGTCATCAAGCAAGGATCACATAAGTGCTGCTACAAGTAACAGTTTCTTGAATAGATCCAAAGATTCATCACCCACCAAGTTCTGGCCGATCGATACAAAGGGTGCAGAAGAAGATTCACAAGTACAAGCTGCAACAAAATTGCATGAGTTTGTAGCAGAGCAGGATAAGAACAGAGAAACCTTACAAGCTCTGGTGAGAATGCTGCCGCCTCATGAGAAGGATGATCGTGCGGTATCATGTAGTTTTGCGCTTGGCTTGTTGCGTGCAGCGAGTATGTTGAATGTGGGAGCTGAATACAAGCGGGAGCTGGAGAAGAGAGCTGCCATGCACCTGGAACAAGGAGTTACATTGAGTGAGCTTCTCATTCCTTCCTTCTCCCACACCAGTGAACATCTCTATGATGTCGACCTTGTTCGTCGCATCCTTGAGCACTACTTGGCACAACTGCAGCAACAGGTGAGGACTATATATCATGTGTCTTAACTGCACTGTTTTTTTATTTATTGGAAAGGAATAAAAAAGAATGCATGGACCTTCATATTCCATCTATTGCAAACTGAATCACAAAAAGGACATTCTTGCAACATCATTTCTACCACGTGACTCCTTATGATCATGATCTTCATTGAGTCTCTGGATTTTATTGGCATGTGGTGGTTCTTGCAGCACGACCAGACGAGACCAGGCACCCCAAGGAACAACTCTGAGAAGTCTAGTAGCTGCGCCAGAACTACAACTGGTTCAGTTAATATGTTTGAAGGTGCTGCTACTTTGTCAGCTGCTGCTCATCAGATGGCCGTAGTGTCAAAGCTGCAGTCTTGTTCTCCAGCTCAGGCTGCTGCAGCACCCAAACTGATGAAAGTGGCAAAGCTGGTGGAAAGCTATCTTGCAGAGGTAGCAAGAGATAAGAAGCTACCTGTTAGCAAATTCCAGGCGCTTGCTGAAGCTCTGCCAGAGTTTATGCGCATCTCTGATGATGGACTATATCGAGCAATTGACACTTATCTTAAGGTGAGAAGCTGAGAAACACTCATCTATACAGGTCTTGTCACCCGATGATCCCCTTCATTCCTGAATACTTGTTTTAGGGTATGAACTTCAGCTCAAGGCTAATTTTCTCTACAATGAGCTTGTTCTTCTTATTGGAAGCTCAGGTGCAGCGGAATTGCAAGAGGAAAAATTGCAGAGTAAATCAAGGATTCCCAAACATCTTTATCTGACGCAGTGCCAAGTTCACAGTCATGGAAAAATTTGTTGCAATGTGCTGGGTAATTGATTTCAGGCACATCCAGGGTTAACAGAGCATGAGAGGAAGAAGCTTTGTCGAGTATTGGACTGCCAAAGACTGTCAATCGATGCATGCATGCATGCTGCTCAAAATGACCGCCTCCCGCTCCGTACTGTTGTCCAAGTACAAATCTTTTCCAAATAACCAAGCTCATGAAACTGGTTTCTGCAGAATGTGAATCCTAGGCAGTCAAATGATCTAAACCTTGCATAACAATCAAGTTCCTTCAAGCATTTGGTATATACTGAAACCTGAGACATTACCAAACTGCAGGTACTATTTAGTGAGCAAGTGAAGCTCAGGGATGCTATCACAGGAATTACCAACCAGGTTGTGAAAGAGACAGAATTGCATACCTCATCAAGGCTGGAAGCTCAAGGCAACAACTCCACAGCCACTGGACTGCAGACAGGGACTCAGCAAGTGGAAGCTTCAGCAGCACAGGAGCAGGTCAATCAGAAGGACATCAAAGCATTGCAACGAGACCTTGATGCAATGACAGTCAAGTGCACACAACTTGAGAAAGAATATACTGGCATACATGAACAAGTACTCATCCTGAACCCTAAACCATAAACCAGCTATATGTGAAAATCATTCTGCGTAATGATGTCTGAAATTGGTGTTTTCTTTCTAAGCAAGTCCTGAAGTTGGTGTTCTGATATTGGATTTTTCTTTGATCTAAGGAAGTCCTGAAATTGATCCAGGTGTTTTGTGGGTTTTGCTGGTTGTGGAAATACTACCATTCTGGTTCTGAAACTGGTGGACTGTGGCAGGTTGAGAGGCTTTTGAAACCACCCAAACCACATTCATCATCACCATGGTCATCTGGGTGGAAAAAGCTGAGTAGAATGCAAATTTTTCATCACCACAACAAGGAAGAGACTGTGATGGTCCCACCGCCTCAACGTGCCACACCTCGAAAATGGAGGAATTCGATATCATAAGAGTTAGGAAACTGATTTCAATAGCTTCTGGAAAATTTATGCGACTACAAAAACAGATTTATATGTGCACAGAAAAAGATTTCCCCATGAAGAACTCCACTCAAGGCCTTTGTTCCAAATCCATGGTTGGTATTAACAGTTTAATGAGGGACAAAATCCATATTTCAGTTTTTCCAACAGATTGTAATTGTAGCATCTGTGGTTGCATGCTAAATCTGCAAGGACCATCTGCAAACTTGTGCCCAAAATGCTATTTTTCATGGGTAGAAACATTTACTATTTTCGCAAAATTTGAATTTAGGAGAGTGAGAAGGAAGAAAACAAGTAATGAAATTGGGTCTGCACATACTGCTGCAAAGCTACAGTTGAACATCCAGAGCTTGAATTAGGAGAAACCTCATGTAGATAGGCTATGAGGCAAAACTTCTCTGTCATGGGTGATCTTGAGCAATTTGAGCATGTAGAGACATGAGACACCAAAAGGATTTAGCGCATAAGCTTGGTTAAGGTTCACTGCCACATTCCATACTGAATTTTTCTGAAGCATGCATGATTGATTAATTAGGTGAGCGATAGAAAGTGAGAACTGTTTTGGTACAATTCTCACTACTCGTCAGAGTTGTTGTACTGAGGGTGTACATAACCTTTTGTTGTAAAGCTTTCAGTTTGTGTGAGTAGTATTGGGCGAAGAAGTCAGGACATACATGGACTGAGAATGTTGTGCTTACACCGCCAATTAAGTCATTTCATCTGCTAGCATAACACTCTGATGGCATGTACATTTCTGTCTTGCAATCTACTTCCATGACGTCCCAACAATTGTCTTGCCAAGAATGTCAGGCTGTAGTCATATACTCTCCCTCTTGCTCTCTCTCTCATATATATTTGTTGTGCTCCAAACATCTGCATTGGAATTCATTGTGGGTTCTCAGCAAAGTTTGGAATTCTAAGTTTCTTGGGTTGGTTTTGATCTTTATGTAACAGTCTGTACCTTTTATGCAATGATATATACTTGTGCAATAATCTTTCCTGTTGTTGGATATCCACCTCAATAGTAGGTAATACGGCATAAGTTCAGACTTTTTAATTGTTGGTTCTTGTAAATGAGAAGCTAGTCTTTGGGGAATTTGGAAGCCTTGCAAATGTATTTGGAGGGCACCTCATGTCCATGAATATCCCTCCCTCCCCCTCTCACATTAGACATTGATCATCTCAGAGAAGTACTTACCATCCAGAAAGAAAAATGTGGCATTCCTTACGTGCTATATAATTCATGGACTTCACATTTTGTTTGTTCAGAATCATAATGCTAGTTTTATTATTAGACTTAGTTTTAGTTCTACTCTTCTGTGTTTTTGTTTTTCCTAGTTCTTTCGTCATCTATTATGGTGAGTCTGGGGATTTCTGGATTGTCATGAGATTTGCTTCTGTTGTTTCACAGGGGTGTCATGTTACAAGCTTTTTTCATGACAAGGGTGATATCATTAGCACACGAGATCAAGATTTGTGTGGTCAGATATTTACCCGATTGTAAAGATTTTTTTCAAATGCACCAAAATTTATTCCATTTCTTCAAACACTAGCCAACTCTTGAAATTGCATTGAGATTTTTCATTACTAAGTCCGTGTGCCTCATGGTCACAATTTTGAACATTGGAGACCCATTGTATGCATGAACAAAACCCGAGCCAACATGATGAAATTGGCAGCAAGAAACAAATGAACAATGTAGAAGTAGCAAAGCTCTACCATAGTACCTTCATCACTTCAACACATGTTTGTCTGTCGAGTAATTAAGTAATTTTGAGGATTCCATTTCAACAAATGATATATTCACAGAAAAGTGAGGTGTATTGAAATAATGGTTAAATCATAAAAGAGGAATTGAAAAAAAGTTTGAAATATTAATTCAAATCAAAAGATTTCTTTCAACCTAAAAAGAAGCAAATTTAGAGGTGAAAAATGCACCACTATGCACATCAATTTACAAAGTCAAGTGACTCAGACTAAGAAAGGATTAAGAACATTGCAGTTTACTTTCAAGCTTTCATTTGAACTAATCACCACCACTTGGTGATTGAAGGAAAGGTTGAAAGGAAAATTTCACCTTCCATTATTGGTAGAGTCCTTTGATATGTGTAGTATTTTGCAATCTTTGATGGCACAAATCTTTAGTCCCTACATACTTTTAGAGGTTTGATAATAGGCCATGATCTATTACAATGGAGCACCTTGTCTTTGCAATTGAATGCACCTCCCCAAGAGAATTTCATGTTTCAAATCTTAGGGATCTTACAAAAATGGAAGGAAGGTAACTTATACCTTTGTAAGATTTATGAAATTTAAATAGCTCTTTGAGGCTCTTCTCAGATTCTGGGGCCCTGCCTCTGACTATCACTCTGAGCTGGGCCCTTGAATCCAGGAAGATCCTTGCCCTATACATAATTTGCAAGTCTAAGTGAAGACAAGAAAAACACATGAAAGATTGTAGCGAATGTGCACCTGGAAATTGTATAAGGATGTAGACAGAATTTGCTTGGTAGGTGATTGCTGACAACCACCAGAATACCTCATATTTTGTGCAAGGACAGCCAAATAGTTTTCACCCTCATCAAGGGTGAGGTTATGTCTTGCTAAAACAATGGACGTTGCAGAGCTCCTGGAGTGTATTTCTTGATGCAAATGGTGCAAGAGGTATTGCAAGCACCTCATGTGTAGCTAATGCAGCCAATCCACTATGTTTGACTGTGTTGGAATCCCTTGCAAATAATCCTTCCTCAAGTCCATGGGATAAAGAATGAATGTGGTGATTCCAAATTCTCCCAAAAAGGTCTGCAAGGCTAGACTTGTGTGTCTTGTCTGTATCCTGCAGTTTCGTACCAAGAGCCAGTCATATATGTAGTCTAAGGCTTCCTTGATTTGCAATTCCCTTGCCATGCACACCACTTCCAGCCATGAAACTTATTCTGTTTTCTTTGCTATGCTCCCGATGCATAGAAGGAGGCTGCAAACATACAATAGAGTTTCATCACAGCTTCCAACCATGATCATACTTGCCATCCTCCTCAATCTGATGTACATTTCCAGGCATAAGGGCCAGTCCTCCACACCTTCATTGAAATCCCCATATCCTCATCTCTGAGACGTCAAACATACAAAAAGAGCTTCATCTTGTTAACCATGTGAGCTTGCACCCATCATGCACTTTGCCATCCTCCTCAATCTGATGTACATTTCCAGGCATCCCTTGTCCTCCCTCCCCACTTTCATTGGAATCCCCCCGATCCTCCTCATCTCCGGAGCCAAAATACCAAGTCAATTACTTGTTGGAACTCTTCTTTACCTCTCTTTGGATTGCTGTCCAACTCGTTCTTACTTACAGATGCTTGCTCTGATACTCATCAGGTGTTGACAAGCTGTGAAAGAAATCCATCAGTGACATCATTAAGCTCAAAGAAAAATTGGCATCATTGGGATTTCAGTTGCACCCGGAAGTCTTGGAGAAGAAGAGAGTGAGCTCCTCCTCTTGCTTAGGTAACAATTGCCAGTTTTGCAGCTTCCCTTTTCTTCTCACCAGTCTTTTGATTTCCTTTTGCTTTACCATCTTTCTCATATGAAAATCGAAAGAACTTCCCCGAGCCCATACGGTACTACACCAGAGACCTGTACATAAACACAACATTTGGAACACAATGAGTGCCTAGCCATGACAGGTACAAGAGGTGCTTCTAAAGGAACTGAGAGGAAGGAGGTACAAACAAGAGGTGTGGTTGTGAAGGAACTGGGAGGAAAAGTGTACCATAACAAATAGGACTGCAGCTGAGAATTGAAGAATTCATGAAGCATAGGTATTTGAAAACAGGAGGAATCTAGCATTGTTTGACAAAGCAAACAGCAAGATCTAAGATGCATTTGTAAGAAATCATGACAAAACCCACACCTGATCTGCAGCAAATCATAAGCAAACAGAAAAAGGTTTCACAAGAATTAGGTCATTAGGGCTGCTGTTGTTGTACTGGGTCCTTGCTTTTTCCTTGCTACCGTTTGTCCTCTTCTTGAGGTTCTGCGTGAGCTGCACAACAGAAAGAATTCTTCACAGACAGACCCACAAACAGATCCAGAGACACAGAGAGACACAGAGTTAGAGATGAGTGCGAATGCAGGAGCAACAGCAACCGGATTGGCGGGCAGACCGTGGTCATCAACAACCTCGCTCACGGCATCCGCCAAGAGAATACAGAAGGAGCTTGCGGAGATCAGTCTGGATCCACCTTCCAATTGCTCTGCAGGACCCAAGGGCGACAATCTCTACGAGTGGGTGTCCACCATCATGGGTCCCGGAAGTACTGTGCCTTCTTCTTCTTCATCTTCTTCTGTTTTCCTCCCGTTGTTTCTTGAGCTCATGCTCATTTCTTTAGCTCGCTTCTTTCTCTCTGAAAAATGGCTTGAAGCTTGTTTGTCTAGTGTGGGGAGAGGATTGAAGTTCTATTTTTATTTTTTTTTCTTCATTGCCAGGCTCACCATATCAAGGAGGAGTCTTCTTCCTGGATATCAACTTCCCAAGTGACTATCCTTTCAAGCCACCAAAGGTGTGTAAATCTCTTCTGTCAGCATCTTCAAGGGGGTTTCTGCTCATCTTCTTCTTCCATCATTGGTTTTATAAGAGCTATTTGCCACAATTTTTTCTCACATCTTCTTTGTATGCATTCCAAGGTGAATGCATGGATGGGGCACATCTTCTTGCATGTTGTGCATATCAAGGTTTTAAGATGAAGCTATTACTCAAGCTGAATGATATGTAGCTTGTGCCACTTGTTGATGTGTAGCTTGAGCCACTTGAGCATCTGTGGATGTGTAGCTTCTGCTGCTTGAGAATCCATTGATGTGTAGCTTTTGCCACTAGAGAATCTGCTGATGTGTAGCTTTTGCTGCTTGAGAATTTATCATTTGTTCTCCTTCCTGTGATGAGGTGGCAGGTTCTAAACTCTGCTACTGCATTAGATGAGTGCCTGAAGAATTGCAATCAGCATTGAGTAGTAAGTAGTTGGGAAGAAGAGAGGGTAACGAGAGATGTTTGGTATGGTGGGGGGAGTGGACAGGTGATATTCCGGACACGCATCTATCATTGCAACATAAATAGCAATGGTCAAATTTGTCTTGACATCCTCAAGGACAATTGGAGCCCTGCGCTTACCATCTCTAAAGTCTTACTATCGATCTGTTCATTGCTGACAGATGCAAATCCACGTAAGTCACATGTCACTCTCTGTGCTCACTCTTTCTTAATTCCCCATTGCTTCTGGAAATACAACAGCACAACTCCTTGCCTTTGTCAAAACTTTGATCACCAACAACATCACAGAGTCTTGCCATTGCTTCTTGACAATGAAACAGAAACTCAGGATCCAGATTCTGCATTGTGGTTTGTAATGAGTACATCTACTGAAAGAAAGAAGTATTCATAGAGTTTCTTCAGTACAATGCAACTCAAGAACTGGTCTATGCACATTCCAGGGGTCAAGCTTCATCCTTCCTCTTTGAGTAAGCCCTTTGAGAACAAGGGTAGCAATGGGACAGTCATGTAAGGTGTTGGCTTTCAAGCCATTGAACTTCTCAGACTAAGAAAGTGGGGAGATTGCAGATGATCCACTGGTGGGCAGCATCGCACAGCAATATCTAAGTGACCGAACTTCGCATGACAAAACTGCAGCTGAGTGGACTCGGCGGTTTGCACAATAAGAGCCCTTGGGCTTGGTAGAAGAAGATGGACTGATTGAGGAGCAGCCTACAAGCAATGACGCCAAGATCCTGGTAAACATGGTCTTGATGTGTGCATGGGAAATTCATAAAACTAAGCCTATGGCAATGGAGCTGAGACTTGTTGCAACTGAAGTGTGACGTCTTTGTCAATTTGACTCCTCACTGCCTTGAGATCTATCCCATAAAAAAATAGAGATCCAAAGCATGTTCAAAGCATGAAGGTGGTATGCGAAATGGAGTTGCTTGGATGCATGCCAGAGTCCCACTCCTAAGAAATTCCATGTTTCTGCTCTATGAAAAATCTATGTGGGTGGTATGTGTAGGCATTGAATTGAAATAGATGTACCGAGCTTGGCTGTAAGTATTCTCTGGAATGAAAAACTGGGTTGCCCAGATGTGGCAAGCTTGGTGGTCATTTAGTCATTGTCTTGCCTACTGAGAAGAAAGCCTGCCTCAGCTGAAACTCAGTCTCAAAGTGCTGCTGCTTTGAAGGTTGGTCAAGCAAAATGAAAACCCAATTTCTTGGTGTCTCTCTTGAGAGGCTTTTCTGGAGGCCCTAGGATGAGGGCATTACCAGATTAAGGGCCTGCACAAGGCGATAGCCAAGTGTGGAGCTGATTTTGGTAATGTTCTTGTATGATGGTCATACCGAAGTAAAGAAATTGGCTGACAGATGAGATCAAACAGTGTAAACAAATCGGTGGATGAGATAAACCTGTATTGCTGGCTTCATGAAATTGCCTCATAAATATCGGGAACTTTGCAAAGCATAAAGGACCCTCCTTGGAATAAAATATACCCTCGCCATTGTGGAAGCAAATTACACCGGCCTCTGTTTTACAGTGAAAACATTGAATGTTTCATAAGCAACAACTCCCCTATTACCTCCTGGTTATATGTGGCAGGCATCTCACTAGCTTGCAACAATACATTCGAAATAGAAGGGAGATATTCTATACTTATACTTTGCTCTCGAATCTTGAAATATCTAAATTGGGATTATTGTACCCAGTTTTTCACAAACAATTAACCATTTTGGCAAAATCTGGCAACTATCAATACACACTTCTACTGGGAAGCACTAGAGAGAGTCGCATTGTATTTTACAGAACTTGTAATAATTGGGATGCAATTTGAGAAAGGATTCATTGGAAGAAGACAAAGTAATAGATGAAACGGAATCAAAAGGAGGAAGAGGAGAAGGAGCTCAGAGTTCACAAATTGTCCAATTTTAACACTAACTTCAACTCATTGCGCAACTTTGTCAACATGAAAGTGGTTTAAGTTTTATGAGCTAGGAGATCCAACATTGATAAGAAACAAAACACCTTGCTACTAAAGCAATTCTCAGATCGAGATAGAAACAACAAAAGGCCTCAAAAACCAATTTGCTTAATTATCAAATATTTGAGACTTGCACTCAAAATTTCAAGGAGCTACTCCAACAATGGTTTCTGAAAATTGCTTCAAAGCAGTTCAAAATCTTTGAATCAAATCCTGGAAAAAATCTTTGAAACTAGATTTTTGGGAAGCAAATTTTTGAATCAATCTTAGAAGCAAAACTTTGAATCATCAATAATCTTTGAAGCAACTGACTTTGAAGCAGTCTTGGGATCAATCTTAGAAGAAAGTTCCTTTGAATTGATCATTGGAGCAATTTTGGAACCAATCTTTGATATCACAATCTTTGAAGCAATCTATGAATCATAATCCTTGAAGCAAATTTTGCAATCAATGTTTGGAATAGATCTTTGGAGCAATATCTATGAATCAATCTTCGAAGAAATCTTGCTTGGAATCAATCTACCTGTGAAGCAAGCCTTTGAATCAAGTCTTTGAAATCGATCTTTGAAGCAATTTTGGAATCATTGATCTTTGAAGCAATTTTGCAATCAATCTGTTCTGGAATCGATCTTGGAAACAATAGTCTATGAATCAATCTTGGAAGAATACGTTTATGAAGCAATCTCTAAATATGCATTCTAGTGATCATGCAATTCTATTGAGAAGATTGGATCCATTGGAAAGATCTCGTCTGAATGAATCTGTTTTGGAATCGATCTTCGAAGCAATAGTCGATGAACCAATCTTTGAAGAAATCCGTTGTTGAAGCAATCGTTGAAGCAATCTTTGAATCTAAACATGCATTCTAGTGATCATGCAATTTTATTGAGGAGATTGAATCTATTGGAAAGATCTCGTCTGAATCGCTTATTTCATGGAGCGCAGGAACTGCATTTGTTTTCAGATCAGGTTCCTCTGCTGCTCTCTCTTTTTTCCGCAAGCGGCATCTCCAATTGGCATACTTAAGCTTAATTATATGATCAGTTTAACAACAGAAAAAGATTGTAAGAAATGATCTGATCAAAGTTTTCTGTGAGCTAAGGAACTCACCAACGTGATGATGATGATGATGATGGAATGATGCCGATGTTTTGTGAAACAAGCTATCTCAACAGTGCTGTTGTTGTTTCCTGCACAGCTTGCTAGTTCCGCAACAGAGAATTCTTCTCTCCACGTTGTCGTCGCTTTTGTGTTTGTTCAGTATCCCTGATCTTCTTCCCGGAAGAGACAAACAGGTGGCACCGTCCACGCCCCTATTTCAGGCACCGGTTGTGCGAGAAAATCGCTTCTGTATGTCTATCCGGAGCGAGCTGACGGAGATGCGCATTTCCATATTGGAAAAGACAGAAGTTGGCGCTTTCGAGAAATTTCAGCAGCTTTCGTTTTCTTGCGTGATTTCATGGCATACTACTGTGTGACAGAAGACGAGCTATACGGTAAGCAATCGTATCACTTCCTCTCTTTGGCGTTCTTCGGCGAATGCCTGAGTAGTTTGTGCGGAAGTGCGCGTCCGGTAAGAGAAGTTTGCTTGCAATAGAAGCCAGGAAACGAGCCAACAGGTTTGAACTTTGAACGGATCAGCAGCCGGTTGTTGCGATTGAATAATAGTGATTCCATCGGACTTGTTGCCGGGCAAAAAGTTTTGAAAGAATTTCAAGTTTCGGGGGAATCTTGTTCAGAGCACAGGGAAGTGAAAATATATGTCTATCTTTGCTGTCAAGAAGAAGAGCTTGAAGCATTCGAAATTCCTGTGGCGTCCGTTGTTGTTGCTGCCTGCAACAGATTTCGAGCTTTTTCCGAGAGTCTAGTATCGAGAGTGGAGTTTGGAGACTGTGCAACACAGAGGAATGATAGCGTCCTCCCCCACAGGCTTGGCGCTAAAACCTACAACCTCCTGAAGGAAACCTTGAACTGCAGATTGCTAGGTGATTATTTTTTCTCGGGGGATTGAGAAAGAGATTCCAGAGTTTTGTTGCCAGAAAGTAGCTGAAAGGACTCGATCAGCAGGAGTTCAGGGTCAAGCAGTTTCGTGCCAGGGAAAGAACTTGAAGAATGTGGTCAGGTTTTCTTTAGATTCACGAAGACTGAATTCGCAAAGACTTTTTCAGTTTTGAGAGTTTTGCAACTAGTGGCACCACCAATGGGTTCTCAGTTTTATGTTCAGGATGGGAGAATTCAGTGGATTGTTGTGAGCGGGAGCTTGAATAAGTTGGAAACTCTGCAATTGTGTTAATCCAGACTCTGCAAATTGGATTTGAGAGATTAGGTTTCAGGGTTTGAACAATTCAGTGCACTGTTTTGTTCTTAATGGGTGAAGGATATGGGTGATTGTCTCATGGGAAGAAAACAATTTGGAATTGTGGGTTTTGCTGCCAAAACCCCAAGTTGAAATCTATGTAGAGTTTCAATCTTTGTGTTCCAATATCATTCTGTTATGAAGATCACTGAGGAATGATCTCTTTGTGTTTTTCTTTATTTTTAGATTGACCAAGTCACTCAAGAGGTGGAGTTTTGGGCTGGCAGTTTGGAGTTTCCACTCTTCAGGATATCAGGCAACATGTTGGGTGGAATTTTTGGAGTGTTCAAGAAGCTCTGTCTGACACAGGCATGTGAAGCATTGTGAGAGCTTGGAGCATTTGATGTAAGAGCTTGGTTGCTTCAGACACCTTGAGGAGATGGAGAGGGGATGCTCAGGGCAGGGATTGCCCACCACCTTCCCTCCTTTGGCTGTTTGAACTTGAACAGACAACTGCATTGAGCTTGGGCATGGAGACCAAGAATTAGGTTGTGCACGGTCAAATTTCAACAAGATGTTGGTGGCAAGAGCTTGGTCGATTTGAGCGTTTTGGTTTTGAGGTTGCTGCAAAGGACACTAAGGATGGAGGGAAAGGAGCAGCACATGCTTGGGGGGGCAATCGCCAACTACCTCTTCCTCTCACAATTTGAGCTTATGCGTGCAACTTTGCTAAGCTTAGGTGAGCGGAATCCACAGGCAGCATGTGACATCTATCGCGCTGTAATCCTGCAGGTCTGGAAGCTCAAGGGGATTGTGTGGTCTGAAAGTGTGCCGTCCTCTGCACATTTGGCATGGATGTGTCTCCAAGAGCTTCATGCAATGGAGGAGAAATTTCTGGACAAGGCTGATGATGATCTGCAACAAGGGGGGGAGACATTGAATTACAGGTTGTCAAGAGACCATTGTTGGAGCTTTAATTGCCAGCCTGTTTATGACAGAATCGAGTTCCTTCTTTTAGTGGAATTTCTGAAGAGCTTTATACTTGAGAATGGGGAGGCGATTGCCGGGGACATCAAGCACAAGGGCTTTGTTGATTTAGGTAGGCAGAGGAGGAAGATGCATATTTTAAATTGTCTGTTTCATAAGCTGGCAAGAGTAACAATTCTAAATGGGCTTGTTCATCCCTCCAGCTGCTTGTGATTCAAAAACAGAAGGATCCTATAGTGCTCCTGACTACTATGGGTTGCTTTGTGAGTTCTTTTGTGGCTGACCAAGTTCTAAGTCATGTGAGGGCTTTGCATGTTGTTCCTTTTGCAATGTCTCTTGATTGCTAGCCAATGTCATGACTAAGTCTTCTTGTTGCTTCTGGAAATGCAACAGAAACTCAGGACACAGATTTTTGTGTCATGGTTTGCCCAATATTTTGGGCAGGTTATTAATGTATCTACACCTACAGTCAGGAGCTGATGAAGTCAGTGGGGAGTCATGGCAGCTCATCACTGCTATTCATGAGGAAGATGATGGTCTGACACTTTGTGAGCAACCTTCAGAAGGTTATGACTGCATTCGTTGTTTTGTTACCTTCAATTGTTGTGGAGTTTCTTCATAATCTCATAGATATCTTCTTCTCCACCTGTCTGGACTGAACTGTGATTTTGGGAGTAAGAAACTGGGTATCCAGCATTTTTTTGGGAACAGATGATGAAGGTGTGAACAGACCTTTGTCTCTGGATTGTTTCCCCTTTTGTTTATGGGCTTGGTGAAGTCAATTGCATCGTGAAGTAGCAAGAACTAATGGGGTGCATTTCATGTCACTTTGCGTGGAGTCTTGTAGGGGTGGGAGGAACAGAGGGAGATGAAGTAGAGGTTCTCTTTGGAGGTAAAGCAAGTGCAAATAGAACTGAAGACAATTCTGAAAATGTGAAAACAGTGGGTCTTCAACTTGTGGAGAAGATGATAGCAGCAGGTCTTGATCGGCTGAACAGAACACTCCAATTTGTCACAGGATTTGTATCAGAAGGAGGGTATGAAGAGGAGCAAGTTAATAACACCGAAAGGGAGAGACAAACTGAAGAGAAGGATGCAGATAGAAAAGAACACATTTCAGAGTCACTGCAAACAATTGGACATGGGAAGGAAACCCTGTCAGCCATGGAGAGAAAGTGGTTACACTATGTGACACTTCGTCATCCTCAGCTTCTGAATGTGTTGTGTCAGAACATTTGGAGGCAACAGTGTAGCGCTGATTTGGATTCACTGACTATGGTGTCTGATAGGTGTGTCAATGGAGATAACATCAAAAGGGCAGAAGAAGAAGACGTGAATGAAGATCCAGTTGAAAAACTGAAGAGAGTTTCTAAGTGCCCTGAAGGCTTTGAGGTCAGACTCAAACTTTTTGCCAGCACCCTACTTCTTGTCACAATCTTGATGTGCAATTGAGATGTAGGATTGTGCCCGGTTGCTAACATCAAGCGAGCAGCTCATCAATCAGACTTATGGACACTTTGTAATTGGTTATTAGGTTAAACAATCCCCTTAGGTGTTACACATCATTTTCAACTCATCACTAGCTGGATACCTTTGTAAGCAAGAAACCCAGCCATGCAAGAGAATTGTTGGGCTTCATGGCAGCTCAGCCCTCATGGAAAAGTGGTTGCTTTATATGCAGATGGGTTCTGTCATTCAGAGGGAAGTACAGCATGCACATCTCTGGCAAATTGGGGAGGATGTGAAAGCAGGCCAGCTGGTCAAGGCAGCTCAGCACCTGCAGTACCTCCATGAAGATTTTGCACCTAGTGAAGCTGAATGCAGGTTCTTTGTGATTTCTTGGCTGGGTTCTCATTCACAGTTTTGCAATGGTTGCAGTCTTGCATAAGTGTCATTTTGCACCACAACTGGCCTGTTTGTAGTGTTCCAATTGGTATTCTCAATATGTCAACATGTATCCTAATGTTACTCTGCTGTGTAATAATGTAAAGAAGGGCATCTGCTTTATTAATTTGTCCATGTCTCAGAATGACTGGAGAGTAGCCATTCAGGTGAAAGAGTGTCAGTCACTCATAGTTGTTAGCAGACATGGCATCCACTTTTCTCTTGGTCACAATTTGAGATATGGGGAGATATCAAGGTAAGCCAATTCCCTTCATTGTCAGGAAGACAACTTTCTCAATACAATCCAGTCTTTCTCAGTCCTGTCTTTTTGTTTGGATGTTTATCCAGTGATGCAGTCACCTCCATCTTCAGGGAGACCAAATCCAAGGTGGGAGGGGAAGATGCTCATATCATGATGACCATACATGAATGCAGTCTTGCCTCTGGGAGCAGCCTGATCCCTAGGCTGGTGGAGGTATGCTGTTCATGATCATACAGTTACTTGGCTCATCCATGGTCTGGTGATGTGTTTCCATACACACATTGAGAAACAGCATCAAGCTAATAATCTTGTTATAGAGCTCACTACCATCTTATCAGTGGGCCTAGTGTCAAACCCCAGTTGTAGCCACCACCAATGAGGTAACTGAGCATGTTTGTTATCTAAAACTGTTAGAACCTTATGTCTTTGTGGGATGATAAGCACCTTTAAGAGGAAGCAGCAGCATACTGTGTAACAATACCATGAAATAGAATGTGGACAGATCCTAGGACCTTATTTTCTGAAGATGGACACTTGTAGGCCAGAGATGTGGTGGAAGTACAGAAAGATGTTGGAAACTTTTTTGTCCCTACCTTTATCTGATCTATGGACAGATCTCTGATTTTTGTTGACAATGCTTGCATTTGAACTTGACCAGTCTGCACAGGACAACATACTTCGAGAAGAACTACGACAAACCAGAGTTTCTCCAGATGAACTTTATCCACCAGCACTTGAGCACCTTCATCAACAACTTCAGCAGTTGCGCTTGGCTGACCAGTCTGGTTCAGAAGGCAGCTCACTAACAGAGGCCTTTGCAATTTCTATGTACTTGAGGGAGGCCTTTCAACATGCACGTGTCAATGGAGCTCATATATTGGAGTCTGTGATGAAGGCTGCACTATCTTCCATCAAGGGTGGTCAGCTTCAAAGAGTGGCAGATGTGATGGCCCCCTATCCTCGACTAAAGCCTTTGGTGGCAGTAATGGGTTGGGATCTCTTAGCTGGCCAGACAAAGGAGAGGCGACAGCTGATGGAGCTTCTCTGGATCAGAAGACACACAACTGAGGGACACATGCATGCAGTCTCAACTGAGGAGGTTGACTTTCTTGGAGCATGGACCTGTTTGTCTCCATAAACTTTGCATTTTATCATTAGGGCGGCCCAGATTGAGTGACAATGATGCTTAATAAAAAACACAACAATGCAATAGGAGTAATTCCTCTTGGTTTCCTCTGATGCTTCTTGTTGGCATTTCTCTTTGTTCTCTGAGAATGTAACTTAATCAACCAATTTTTCCTGTACTTTACCTCCAAATATCTGCTCATATGATGGTGCCCTGAACAACATAAACTTTACTGGCTTCCTTCTTGTTACATGAAGTGTACATTCATCTCTTTATGGTTCAGGGATGACTGCAGAGCTGACTATCAAGTTGGTGGATTTCAGATGTCATGTGTGGAGCAGCTATGTGAGGAGCTATGCTATCGATTAGAGCTGGCTTACTTTGTTGCACGTGTAAATTCAGGAAAGAGTGGTCTAGCGAGCAACATTCAGATCTTCAGCAAGGGAAGCCAAGCTACAAATGAAGATGTTGATGGGGCACCAGCCAGCTCATTTGCTGCAAATCTTGTCCTTGAGCGCTTGGCCATGCATTCCCCTGTGCAGGTGAGCATCAGTTGGTCAGATTTTCTCCATAGGAAAAAGATAGGTTCCTGCAACTTGGTCTCCACATGTGCATCTGTACAATAGTCAAATTGCAAAACTCTAACATCAGTTCAAGTTGCAAATCCTCCATGAGATCTGTGTTGTAACAATACCTGCCAGTATGGGTTATTAAATGGCATCCTCATCCTTCACACTTGGTACCCAGGTCATAATGCCCTGACAGCAGGGACTTCCCCTATATGTACAAGCCACAAATGAAATAGAAGAGGTCCCAAGGAGGCACAGCCATCTCTTTTCAGTGATGCTTAAGGTACACCACCCAGATTTTTCTGGGCATCAGCTGGGTGTTAACTTTTGAAGCCCATGCAGGTTCAAGTACCAACAGGATAACAACTGGTGAATGCTGCAGAGTTTTGGTACCATAAAATAACTGGTTGACCCAGTTTGACACCTGAGTCAAACATATTACCAACTCCGGTTAATGTCTGCAGTAATTGACACCACCCTTTACAGCTCATTGTGATATTTGTAATTGAGGATGTGTTTGACATGTAGGTGATTTTTGACATGGTCCCAGACATCAAGCTGAGTGATGCTCTTAAGCTTGTGAAGTTGCAGCCCACAGGCACATCCAATTCTGCTGCCAGGCGAAGGTTAGGCTCAAGCTCTTGACAACCCACCTTCTACTGTACATCTTGAGTTTCCTTCTGCAACTGCATCATGTCTAGCATGTGAAGAAAGTTGCTGGTTAAGATTTTACCTTCTCTTCCAACTGACTTTCTGGTGGGCCTTATGACATCAAAGGCTTCTTGACCTGGAGCTCGTACACATGCATTTTGGGGTTCAAGATGCAGTATGTGCCTTGGCTCGTATGGAGCTGGGTGCATCTGATGACTCAAAAGATGATGAGAGACAGAGGGAAGCAATCTATTTTCTGGAGCAGCTTCATGAGCATTTGAAAGCTATCACCACTCCTGTTCGCCGGGTATGTCTGCCTTATGTTTTTGCACTAAGATATTATCTGTCAGTGACACCGACAGACCAGTAAAGGACATGCTACATGTTTTCATTTTTTGCAGTAGTGCATGTCCTGATATGGTGCCTCTTGTGCAGGTTTGGATGATGGAGATTGTGGTTTCTCTTTTGCGTATGGAGGAAATAAATATTCAACCACCTGCAGGCAAAGGATTATCTGAATCAGAAACAGTGGAGACTCTTGAAGGGCATCCAGATGTTTCAGGAACATCTCAGAAATCTGAGCAGCCAACAGCTGTAGCATTTGTTAGCAACATTCTCAAGATGCTTTCTCAGTGCATGCCAGTTGCTAGGCTAGATTTTGAAGCAAGTGACTGGACAAGTGATTCAAACAAATCAGGCGCCCTTCAAACCTTTGGATTCCCAGGAAGAGCAGCAAAGAAGACTTGGATGCAGAAAGTTGAACGTCTCCAGAGCTTCATAGATGAATGGGAATGGCGCCTTGGGGTTTTGCAGCACCTGTCCACATCTTCACAGCAGCCATGGCAATGGAGGGAAGCCCTAGCAGTCCTTCATGCATCTCCAGCAACTTTGCTCAACATGTATGTTCTGCACACTCTGCCTAGTTTAATTTCTCTTTGAAGGACTGGATTCAACAAACATTGAACTCTGCTGACTTCAAGGAACTGTTGATTTTTTGACCATGTCCTTGTGTAATCTCTTAGCAGTCTCCTATCTGGAATGTTTATGTGCTCTCTTCATTTATTCTTTGTCATGGAGAACATGTGGAAGTGATGCTGATACAGGTGTGTACAGCGGAACCAATATGATTTGGGAGCAGAGGCTGTGAATCGCTTCAGATTGTCTCCTGAGGAAGCAGCTACCTTGCAGCTTGCTAAATGGGTTCACAGTGCTTTGACAAGAGCATCAGTAGGTCCTCAACCTTCTAGTCCAACATTATGCTCCTTTTGTCACATGTAGGCTCACGTTGTTGCTTTTGAGATTCCTAAACAATCAGCTTGCATGGCTTACATGCCTCTTTCAACACTACCATTACTGTATTCGAGTGATATAGGCTGGATGACCATTGCTAGTGATTAACTTTGTGTTGAATTGGTGTCATTAGGTGGATGATGGAGCCTCTGGAGCTGCAAACAAGTCATTGAGCACCAAGGAGGATCTTAAATTTTCTGCCCTTTGCCAGCCACTACCACCTCTTGCCAATGTAAAGCTTCATATCTCTCGGTGCTATGAGCTCACCACTTGTACATTTTGCTCACATATCTTCACTCAATGTCCCAGGGGACATTCTTATGGAAGCATCTTTCTGGTCCTCAACTCAGTTCTTGGGCTGCTCTCCTCTTGAGAGTGTCTGCCATGGTGGCCTTTCCTATGCATGTTAAGCACAGGTTCTGATCTTAAGGATGCAGGTATCAAATCTCAATGTCTTTAGGGTGTCAGAGAAATTTCTGACTATGTTTGCTTTGGTGAAACATTGCAGGCGCTTCTCTGTATTGATTATGCTGTTTCTTCTGTAAGTTCTGCTGACATGGCAAGGCAGCTTCTAGATCGGGTAAGAGCAGATGCAATTAGATGAAGTAGCAAGATTTGGCTGGTTGACCAGCAAGTTCAAAGCTCTTTGGGTTGCATGTGCTTCTATCTTTGAAAAAGTTGTTTGTGCCTTGTGCGAATGCATATCCCACTCTTCTCTGTGGTCAGTAACATTTTTGAGTGTTTCTAATCTTTAGATAATGACTGCAGGCACGTGGCTTTTTGTCCCAAATCTCAGCAAATAAGGGCCAAGGACTTCAGCAGCATTGGGAGGCATGTATGGTCATGGTAGCAAAGCGTCTGGTGCTTCGTCTGCTTGCTATTCTAGAACAGGTCCCTCTTCTATCTGTCTGGTTCTTGCTCTGTGTTGCCCTGTCCTACCTGGATTTTGGGTCTTATGGCCACAAACTTAGAGCAAGCTCAGTCTTTTGGTAGGGTTGTCCTTAAGGGGAATCTAATGCTAGTTTGACAAAGGTTGTAATGTCAATGACCACTCTGTGGCTTTCCCTGCCTTCTCTTGAGTGCTGGCCAAAACCATGAGTCTTCCCATTACTTTTGGAAATGTGACAAAAACTCAGAATGCAGATTTTTGTATAAAATTTTGCCTGAAATTTGAGCACAATTATATACACTCACTGTCCAGAGATGAAATCAGTGTGGAGTAATTGCAGCTATCACTGCCATTCACGATGAAGGTGATGGTCCAATACTTCGTGAGTGACACTCACAAGGTCATGACTGCACTCATCCTTGTTGTGTTTGTTTTGGTTGCTGGAACTGACACACTTTCAATGTGTTATTGTGGAGTCTTCTCTGCAATGACATAAATATTCTGCCTTAGACACCATCTAAAACTCCTCTTGTTTCATCCAAGCTGGGTGCAGATTAATGGTCGTAAGGCAATGGCAAACAGTAACATGAATACAGATGCTCTCTCTCTCAGAGTCTCTCATCTCTCTTGTCACCTACCTTGCCAAGGCAATGCCAGCAAATAGCAAATAGCCTACTGGTTAGGGCAATTGCAACCTTGGAACTGTGTATGGACTTTAAATCCATCAAGGTGTTATCACTAACAGCTACCTTTGCTGCAGTGGGTGTCATTGGGTCAAGTCCTGATTAGAAGTGCTTAAAACTAGAGGCCTTACAGTCTTTGATTGATGTAAGGAACAACAGTGAAGCCTGTTTTGGCCCCCATTGTGACAAGGATGCTGTTGCCCTATGGGTGAGGAGATGTATGGTTAGGCTTGTTGCACAGACATGATCTCATTTGTCTTCATGCATACAAGGAATATGATGACACTGATATAATTTTCTTTTTGGCACCCTGGAATGATAAAGACAGTAAGACTTTGTTCTTGATCTTCAGTTCAGAACACTGATGGAACATGGAACCTAACACTGGATAGCTACTGTCATTTGTCAGCAGAGAGGTGCATCTTTGCAAGCAGTGTTATCTGGTGCTGATATGGTATCAGAATCAGGAACAGACAGCTCACGGCAAGTACTAAGGCAGCGGGCACTAGCCATACTGCAACAGACAATTGAGGATGCCAACAGTGGCAAGCGACAGTTTTTGAGTGGTATGTGTCCAGAGTTTGTTCTACTCAGAATCATCTCTTGTTTGTTTTTTGAGAAGGAAGATTTCTCCTTTGATCTTTCTTATGCAGCATATGGATGATGCAGGTAAACTTCACAACCTTGTGAAGGCCCTGGCAGATGAGGACAGTGATGACTGGTCAACAGGTCATGGAGAGAGAAGGCCATTACTTGGACCAGAGCATAGTATTGGTGTTGGGCTTGGGTTCCGTGCTTTTTCAAGACAGAGCTCAAAACATGCTCCTCTGTCAGCCAGTTCTGGATCAGGAGACATCTCAGGGGAGATGGCTCTATCAGTGGCTTCTAAAGGGACTGTAAAGCGGTTTCTTGGGTCATTGAGTAACAAGCCTATGGCATATCTCTCTGCCTTCATACTTTATATTGCCACTGTTGGTGATATTGTGGATGGTGTGGACACTACTCATGACTTCAACTTCTTCAAGCTTATCTATGAGCGGCCAAGTGATGTAAGGTTATCCTGCCCCCTTGTCAGGTTACTGATCTTACATCAATGCTTCCCTTATTTCTGGTTGTGCTGGTTATGCTATTAGAAACTGGTTCCCTTCTGTTTTGGGACAACTATTCTTGGGCTGAGGTGCTTTGTCATGAAAATCCCAAAACAATTCTGCATTTTTCCACTGGGCCATGGAGCCTAGAGAGTGCCTCAGCTTGTCTCTTTTTCCTCTTTTGTTGTGTCTGGTCTTCTCTGTATCTCTGCTTCCCCTTACGATACTGTTCCCACAGATTCCATCAATAGCTGCATCTTTGAGATGCAGGTTGACTGTGGGTCTTTACTGTTTTCAGGGCTTGGTTGCACATCTGTTTCTAACTCTGTTGTGTTGCTCATCATGTTATGCAGTTGTTGACAAGGCTGGTTTTTGAGCGAGGAAGTGCAGATGCTGCGGGAAAAGTTGCAGAGGTCATGGGAGCAGATTTGGTGCACCAGGTACTCTACTCTCCAAACCAAACGTTACAGTATTGCCTTAGTGGGACATCACTAACCACCTTAGGGGAGTCTTGCATTGTAAGCTTGGCCAAAGTATAGATAGGTGTACAGAAGGGATGCTTTGGCACAGAACTTCAATTCAAAATGCAGGTGACATGAAGTTTTCCAGTTATACACCAGTTGTGCTCACAAGTGGAATGTATTGCAGATCATCTCAGCTTGTGTACCCCCAGTCTACCCTCCCCCCTCTGGCAAGGGTTGGGTATGCATCATCCCAACTCACAAGGTGCAATCACTTGCCAGTCAGCAGGGGGATGCACATGCTTCAACAGCATCTTCTCCAAATGAACAAGAGACACAACTGTACCCCTTGCAGCTGGATGTTGTGAAGCACCTTGCCACATTGTCAGTTGTGCGTTCAGTTCTTGCGTGTGTCTTTGGCCAAAGTCGCTTCATTGCAAGAGCCAAGAGTTCCCATGGTGCTGACATTGATGCAGATCACTCATTTTATGATTTTGCTTTGGAGCAGTCTGAACGGTGGGTGTTGCCTTCTGCCTGAGTCTTTTTCTTGTAACCACTGTCATTGATGCATATTTTGTTTAAGCTCTGGATTCAATGATCATTGTGATGAGCTACTGTGCTTGTGGGTTGCAGTTACCCACCACTGAAAAGGTGGATCCAACTAGAAGCAAACTCACAACATTTATCTGATTCAACAATGTTGTCTCCTCGGAAGCTTAATGAGGACAAGGAGAGCAAAGAAGAGGAAAGGGTGTCACTGAAGCGATCACATCCACACGAAGAAGATTTGGACTCACTATCTGAAAACAAAGAGGAGGATGCATCATCAAGGTTGCCAAGCTCCATGACATGGAATTCCCAGTCACCTGGCTTAGATAAGCTAGAAGCTGTACCAACTCAGCCAAAGGCTGGCAAAGACCCAGACCTGAGTAGCTCGTACTTGCTCATGTTTGATTGGGAGAATGAAACCCCATATGCAGAAGCTGTTCAAAGGTGGGATTGTACACACACATGATTTCATTAATCTATGTGTTGCATGTGGTGAGGTAGGGAACTCTGAAGTTGAAGTCCAGGGAAATATGAACTTAGCAGATTGTACAACTAAATCAAAGTTGTAGCAATCTGAACATCATGGGACTGGTTTCTGCAGGCTAACAGATGAGGGGAAGCTGGTGGATGCATTGGCATTGGCTGACCGATGGTTGCAAGCTGGTGCACCTGACTCACTGCTCCAGTTACTAATTGAGAGAGGAGAGGAGACTGGATCCCAGTCTGCTGGCCAATGGAAGGGCAATGGTGGTAGTCACCTTTACAGCAGCAGTTGGCAGTACTGCATCCGCCTTCATAACAAGACCTTGGCAGCCACTCTTGCTCTAAAGTATGTATGTTTAGAATGATCTGGCTACCCACCTTAGACCTTCAGAATCACCTGAACAAGGACTAGGAAGTCAGTATGTGTGTTGTGGGGGTTTGTGGCTATTTTATACCCGATTCTTAGTTCATAATCCCTAGTTGCATGCTAGGTATTGCCTATTACTGGTAACACAGGTGTAGTAAAGGTAACAGGCAAACATGCTATTCAAAGTGTGGCCACTTAAGGGGTTCTGAGTTCCTGGAATGAATTGGTTCAACTGAGTTCTGGTTTTGGGTTCAGAAGGTGTGCTCTTTCACAGCAAGGCAGTATCCTCAGCAGAGTAATGAGGTGCTATAATGCAAGATGTGTGGCAGGCACTGGGATGGTCTTAATTGCAAGGAGCTCCTTGTGCAAACCCAGGACTATGTTTGTGGTGAAGTCTCTGTGGTGAATGTGGTTTGTTTTCCTTACCTGATTCTGATTGAGGCACCTTTTTGTGGGAAAAAATTGGCAGGTACTTACAGCAGTGGGAACTTGATGCAGCAATTGATGTGCTTACCATGTGTAGCTGTCATCTTTCTTCCACAAATCCACTCCATCTTGAGGTTAAGAAACCCATTGTCTAATTTTGGTTTCCTGTAAGAAAATGTACATGGATTAGTTATTGGGACTTGATTGTCTTTGGTTTCTTCACTACATTCTCACCAGAGGTTTCAGATGATGGTTTCATGACATGGCCTCGTGTGGTTTGCATACTTGACTACTTTTCCACAAGCTTTGTAGCCACAGAACAACTGGATCAAGGATGCTTGCAAGATGGCTTATCTCACAGGATGTGCATTGGATGTAGGTGGCACGGAAGAGACAATTGCTGCAGCAGTATGGTCGCATTCTGCAGGCTGACAATCGGTTTACACATTGGCAAGAGGTACCTCTATGTACCTAATCAATGGTTGATGATGTCCTTGTCAAAGAGCAATTTGTTTGTTTGCTCAACTTCTATGACAGTGAATAACTTCTATGCTCTGAAACAAGCAGATTGTTGAGACCAGGGGGATGAACAGGGTTGTCTACATTAAAGAACTAACAATTTTTAATCTGGTTGATGTCCAAACTGGTGTGCTTGTTAAAAGTATTGAGCCAATTGCTGGTTGTGTATTTGTCTATTGCAATTTTGAGATGCCTGAAACTGGTGGGTATCTGGAATTTTGGTACTGTGCAGAGGTTGAGAGCAGTTGTCTGTCCATATCCTGGACTGCTTCAAGGTTTTGAAGGTTGCTACACTAATGCCCCTACATTACATTGCTCTCTGCAGGTGGAATCACTTTGTCAAAGTGACCCTGAAGGGTTGGCTCTCCGATTAGCAGGAAAGGGAGCAGTATCAGCTGCACTTGATGTAGCTGAAACCTTCAAGCTGTCTAGTGACCTGAGGAGAGAATTGCAAGGTCGACAACTGGTCAAACTATTCACCACAGACCCAATCAATGGTGGAGGACCTGCAGGAGGTTTACGCTTTCTTAATTCCTTGCTTCAACCAGAAGACGCATTGCCAGTGGCTATGGCAGCAATGGAGCAGCTTCCAAATCTTCAATCAAAACAGCTGCTGGTACTTCCTCGTTGTCTAGGTGGATATAATGCAGAGAAAAGCCTTTGAAGTTGCATTTAGGATTTGAGGACCATGTATCTCATATTCCACTATCTACAGGTTCATTTCTTCCTGAAGCGACGGGTTGGCACTCTTTCAGAAGAGGAGCATGCAAGGCTTGATCGACTAGCTTTGGGCCTGCGTATGCTTGGGGCCCTCCCTTTACCATGGCAGCAGCGTTGTTCTGCACTGCATGAGCATCCCCGGTTGATCCTTGAAACCCTGTTGATGGGTAAACAACTTCGGGCTGCCTCTCAGGTACTCTCAATCTGCATCTCCTTCATGTATATTTTTACTTAGCATCAAGCAAATGTTGTGGTTGTGGATGACCATTCTGCAGATGGGTTGGACCTTTACACATCTAGGTATATTGTAGGTGCCACTAACTTGAAGATAAAATGGTGATCTTCTAAACTGTGAGACCACATAGGGGCCTTTGGCCTTGGGTGGAAGAATAGACAAACCAAGATGTCCAAGTACAGCTGTTAAGAAGGTGTCCAATCTGAACAGAAGCTAGTAGTCCTGAAAGGGTTTGAAACATGCCATACTACTGTGTAAGTTGCAGTGAACTTAGAATTAAGTTTAAATGTAGTAATCGTATTTCCTTCTGCTATACATCTTCCCCTTAAGGAAAATGTTGATAAGGATCAACCTTTTACTGCATCACAAGGCAAAATTGGGAATTGCGGATTGCATCTGGAGCTGAGACTTGCTAGCAATGTTTCCAGTGATGATTCCCTGTCTCATGAAGAGATTGGTCTTTGTTGCAGTTGTTGCAAGCATTTCCCTCTCTGCGAGAAGATGATCTTGTGACAATCTATGCAGCCAAAGCTCTTAGTAGTAGCAATGCACCTTATGAGCGGAGAACCCCAGTAACAAGTACAGCCTCTGTCAAGCCCGTTGGCCGTATAGTGCCCCCAGTGCGGTCCAACTTCAGCACTGGGTTGACATCACTTCCAAGGCGGGCCTTTTTATGGTCTCCACGTGACACAGGGAACAAAATTATAAGTCCAGACAGCAGCAGCAGAAAGAGAAAATCTGCGGGGACACTCCCACCTTTTCAGAAGGCAACATGGGAAGCATTGGCTGGTCTATCAGAAGAACCATCTGCTGTTCCAGCTACTGTTGAGAACTATGGACGGCCTTCCCCAACTGCAATGACAGAGGAATGGGTGTTGACTGGAGACTTGCAAAAAGATGATGCTGTTCGTAGCTCACATTGCTATGAAAGTGCCCCTAACTTTGTTCTTTTCAAGGTGTGGATTGAGTGTAAACAACCTAACATCCCCTGGTCTATATGTTCACATTTTGGTTGAATTTAGGGGCAGATCCTTTCAATGCCACAGCAAATTGTCCCTGAACAAGTTTCAGATATTTGGGAGTCTGATTTTGATTGAACAATCTCCTGTTTGTGGGTTATGCTATGGAATATGTTATTTCCTTTGGGTTTGACCATTTGACAGTATTGTTCCATGCATTTCACACTGCTGTTCTATTATGTTTTAAGGGAACAAAATTATAGTGAAGCTCAAGATGATATTTGGAAGCTCCTGCAAGGATGTATTACTCTAAGCTATTGCTGTGGGTTTTTCACAGTCGCTGCTTGAGCTGTATTCTGGAGAAGCTACAGCAGCTAAGGCAGCTGTTGATCTGTGTATTGCACAAATAAAGCAAGACCTATCTTCTGAACAACTTCCCCTTCATTCTTTCCATGAATCAGCTGAGCGAGCTTTTCATGCCACCAATGCTTTTGTAAAGGTGGGTCCTGCATACCAGCTTTGTAGGTTTATGTGTTTCAGTCTGGTTTGTCTTGTCTTAAAAGTTTGTGGTACAATGGACCAGACCACTGGGCATGTTAGGTGGTGCAATTTTCTCATCCATGTGAACATCAGTGCACAGTATAGGAGCACTAGGTTATGCTTAACCGGTTTTCCCCATCCAGTCCAGGCTCTTACACATGCACAAGAACAAGTACGGAAGCTCATGGGCGAATCAGGAAACTTATCAAGCAGTGCAGCAGTCAGAGAGGGGAGAAGAATTGGCAATGAAGAAAATGCAAGCCAACTCAAATTTTCCACAGCCACTCCTGGTGGTGCCTGTGGAGAAAAAACTGAAAGTAGCATTCCTGATCTATCTGTGGTTCTAGAACAAGCAGAACTCTGGTTGAATCGTGTAGAGCTTCTCCAAAGTTTGTTTGGGTCTTATTTCCCAGCATCACTTGATGACTTGCTTGATGAGGGGGCAGCAGAACGGCTTCGAGACCGGCTCATTGAGTATGAGCATTATAATCTGGCTAACGAAGCATGTACAAAATGCAAGGTATTGACTGTTATTCCTCGACTTGACGTTGTGATTTGAAGGGTTCTGTGGGTTGGTGTGTGAAGATGAAGACAACTGGACCTAAGTCAGATCACAAGCATGATTATTTGTCCCTCAACGCTTAGTGCTGCTGCTGCCTCTAATCAATTTCAGAGATGGATAATTTTCTGACTACTAGAGGGCAACTGGTTTCTCCAGTAATCCACTCAAAGTGGGACTGACCTGTTAGGGTGGCTACTGTACATGGTGAACAATTTAGTATGAACTGTTTCACCACTCATATGGAGCCCAAGAAAACCCTACCCTTTTATGAGTTTGTCAGAGATTCCTTCAAATTGTGTTGATAAGACACTGGATTACTGATTGCAGATTGATGCATTTCCTGTCTGGGAAGCGTGGGGCCATGCACTTCTTCGTATAGAGAACTATGCTCAGGCTCGTGTGAAATTTAAGTAAGCACAATCGGCATGCAACCCATGAGGATTTCCATTGAATCTGGATGCTTGAGAGTTAGGCTTTTTCTCTTCTTCCTGTGGGTTTTTACTAGTGTGAGAAGTTCACAGTTTTATGTGTGTCCATGATTGGATGCTGATTCTTTTATGTGTGGCAGGCAGTGCCTCCGATTATACAAGAGTGATCCAGCCCCAGTTGTGCGAAAGATAGTTGATGCCATGGACACAGGCCCACCAGCTGATGTGTTTGCTGCTCGCTCCTTGTGAGCTTTTCTTCGACCTGAGGCAGTCCTGTTACAGTTAGCTGCATAATCACAAGCACTGCACACTGCCATGTACAGTACATCATGTCAGTGGGGTTTAGGCTTAATATTCCCCAATTTTGTCCCTGCAGGTATGTTCATATGGCAAGAAGTGTGTCGTCATCCTCAGATGACTCTCTTTCAGCAGATTCATATCTGAACGTGCTCTACTTGCCTTCCTTCAACAAGCAGGACAGATCTCGAAGGTCATCTGAGGATTCAGCAGACAGTCACCAAGCACCAACACTGCAGAGCAATGTGGAGGAGTGTCCCCAGAGTCACCTTGATGATCCACGCTATGAAGAAAGTGTGTACTATCTGCAAGAGGTCAACTGCTATCTAACCCATCAAATTGATAGTCTGATGATTCTTTTCAATTTTCCATGAAGTTTTGTGTCTGACAGATAAACATGTGGAAAGAGAAAACTAATGATGCTCCTGCTGGTGTGATGTTGGATTGGCAGTATGCTCGGCAGGATCTTATGCAGTTCATGTTTCAGCACTGTCACTACAGTGATGCATGCTGCCTTTTCTTTCCACCAGATGGCCTTCCACCACCTCCCCTTCCATCTCCTTACCAGACACAGGTGTCATCATCCTCACCACAAAGGCCAGACCCTCTAGCAACTGAATATGGCTCACTAGATGAACTTTGTGACCTCTGTGTCAGCTTTGAGGCTGTTCCCACTTTAGAACGGGTCATAGCTTCTCGAGGTATTGGGTCCAGCAACCCAAATTCACCGGTGGCTCAACATACAGCTGCAGCACTCACTCGGATTTGTACTTACTTTGAGAATCACCGACATTTTAACCATCTCTACCGGTTTCAGGTCAGTTGCTCTGCTTACATATGAAAGTAGGTCAGTAACTTACTGGCAGTTTGGGTCTTTTTTTACTGCTCAATGTTCTTTCTTATGTCATATGTGCTCATATTCCT
>Ga0116228_10000507_pt1 | contig 29817 bp, 25 predicted proteins | sample S1TSphfallax_2_FD_89694 | JGI IMG/M metagenome (GOLD analysis project Ga0116228, IMG submission 89694) | Host-associated microbial communities from peat moss isolated from Minnesota, USA - S1T2_Fc - Sphagnum fallax MG | ecosystem: Host-associated > Plants > Peat moss > Unclassified | place... | reverse complement strand
GACCTGCGGAGTCCTTCAGGTCATTGACTGTCGAGACCGCCGCCATATAAGACGCGCGTGATTTCGGGGGAGCCAGGGCATTCACCGTAACCGGCACCAGGGGGCCGAACAGCACCTGTGCCAGGGAGAGCAACGTCACGCTGGCATAGAGGGTGAGCGCCACCGGCGGCAGAAGCAAAAGCAGGAAGGCAGCGGCCAGCGTCATGCCGGATGCGATGACCAGCGGGTACGACGAGATGCGCTCGCTCCACTTCGTCACAGGCCATTGCAGCAAGGCCATCACGGCGGCACCGTAGGTAAACAGCAGGCCCACGCCAGAAGGTGACAGTGCGTGCTCCCCGTTGGCATATAGGGGAATGACCGCCGCCGACCAGCCGTCCACGATTTCCAGAAGCACGAACCACAGCAACAGCATGGCAAGTCGGCGGTCGCGGAAGGCGGGAAACAGTGCGGACAGCCCTTCCTCGTCTTCCTCATCGTCGTGCGCCGATCGCTCGTCTACCGGACGCGTTTCGGGCAGCAGGCAGAACACAAGCAGTGCAGCGACCAGAAGCGATATTCCGCAACCGACAAACACGGTGTTCAGCGATAGCAGTGCCAGCGCGGCACCCAATGCCGGGCCGGTAATATGTCCCGCACCGGATGCGATGCGTGCCGATGCAAAACGCATGCGCAACCGGTCTTCCGGCACCACATCGGCAATCACGGTCTGTACGGTCGGATGCAAGGCACACTCGAAAATACCTATCGCCAGCAGGCATAAAGCGATGGCGAATACACCGTGCATCTGCGAGAGAAGCACGAAGCCAAGCCCTACACCAAGCGTGGAGCACAGAAGCACGGGGCGCCGTCCGATGCGGTCGGCGATGCCACCGAGCAAGGGCGTGGCCAGAAGCTCTCCACCGGCATAGCAGGCGAGCAAAAGGCCGATGTAACGCGTGGGAATACCCGCCTCATGCTGCGCCCATAGGGCGAAGAACGGCATCAGCGCGCCGTCGGCGAGGCTGGCAAGGAAGAACAGGAAGAGCCCGAGGCGGTCCGGGGCGATGGAGCCGCGGCCAAGGAGGGGCGCGGCAAGGAACGTAGGTGGTTTCATGTCGTCAACTCATGCGCAAGGACGCGAATGCAGGCATTCGCGATACGGAGCGCGTTGGTTGACGTGAACGCTTACGACAGCCCGGTCAGGGCCGCGAGCGAAACGTAGCAGGGCCTATCCGGCACTTCAAGTGCAGTCGCCGGGCGTGTGGCGCAGCAAACCTGGCTAGGACGATCTGGCCCCACAACTCACGAGGTAAGCGCAAAGCATGTCCGCGACGGCATCGGAATAGGCGGAAATCTCGCCCGCATCGTGGCGTTGCTCGGAGAATTCCTTGCCGAGGGCGCCGAGCGTGGTAGAGACGATGTCTGTCACCGTGGCAATGGTGGTTTCAGGGGCTGCAGGCAGCACCTCACGTATGAACGTTTCATAGCGTTGCGTTCCCTCGGTCCTCAAATCATGGGCTTCGGGAGCGACGCGGTATAGCGGCGCCGCATCGTTCAGCGCTGAGCGTACGCCGACTTCATCGCATTCGGACTGGATGAAGGCATGCGTCAGCCGACGAAGGCGTTGCAGGGGCGAGGTGGCCTTGTCTTCCAGGATGTCCCGCATCATCGCCGAGGTCTGCTGCCATTCGTCGCTTTGCAGGCGGAACAGGATGGCGGCCTTGTTAGGGAAATACTGGTAGATGGAGCCGACGCTGACGCCGGCCTTTTCGGCCACCCGGGCCGTGGTGAAGCGCTGCGCGCCTTCCTTGGCCAGAACCTGAGCTGCGGCTTCCAGGACGATGGCGATCAGCCCTTCAGAGCGTGTCTGCTTGGGTGATTTCCTTAAGGAAATCGTTGGGTTGCGGCGCTCTGGCATGGGCGGGTCCTAATGCGATTAGAAAACCTGACGAATTGATCGCATTCTAATCCGGCGTCGACCAGCACGCATCTGCCCCGGAGATTCTCCCTTGTCTACCCTGACCTGCGCCCCCGTGGCGCCTCTTATCGACCGTCTTTTCGACGAAGCCGCCCGCGCTTCGCCGCTCGACGTGCCCGCCGTGGCATCGCTGACGGCAGGCGAACGCAATCGCCTGATGCGCAGCAAGACCGACTACCTGGACTTCTATGGGCACCTGAAGGACATGCCGCTGGCGGTGTCCCGCGAAACAGGCATGTTGCTCTACATGCTCGTACGCCACAGCCGTGCGCGTAGCGTCGTGGAATTCGGTACGTCGTTCGGCATTTCCACGTTGTATATCGCAGCGGCACTTCGTGATAACGGCGGTGGTCACGTCATCACCTGCGAGTTCGAACCGTCGAAAGTGCAGCGTGCGCGCCGGCACCTTACGGAAGCGGGCCTCATCGACCTCGTGGAAATACGCGAAGGCGATGCGCTGCACACCCTGCGCAGCGACCTGCCCGCGTTGGTGGATGTCCTGCTGCTCGACGGTGCCAAGGCCCTCTATGCCGACGTGCTCGACCTCGTTGAAGCGAATCTGCGGCCCGGTGCACTCGTGGTGGCCGACAATGCCGAGTACAACCCCGAGTATCTTGACCGGGTACGTTCGGCGGGAGGCGGATACCTCTCCGTCCCCTTCGCGGATGACGTGGAATTGTCGCTGCGTCTGTACTGAGGTTCAGGCCTGGGCGACGACCTGTACATCGCGTATCTCGATCTCCACATCGTCCATCGGCTGCCAGTGATCGCTGGCCATTTCGAAGAACGCTTCCGGTACCTCCATGGCGAAGGTGGGGCCTTTCTCGCGGTTGCGCCGCTGGACGCGTTCCCTGCGAACCTCGCGGGGTGCATCGAGCAGGTAGACGATCATGTCGTAGCCGGCTTCGTCTACCATGGCGTAGAAGCGTTCTCGGCTGGCCCGTTCGACCAGCCCCAGTTCAAGCACCACGTCGTGTCCGCGATCCAGGATGTCGCGGGCTGTGGTCCATATCTGGGTGAAGCAGCGTTCCTTGCGTTCGACGTACCAGGGCATGAGGCCTTCGGCGGGACGGTCCGGGCTGAACAGGCGGACGAACCAGGCATCGAGGATCAGCGCCGGTGCCGCGTGCAGCAACTGAAGGCTGGCGACATACGTGGACTTGCCGGCACCGACCGGGCCTTCCACCAGATGAATCCTTGCCATGCGTGCTCTCCTTAAAATCGTATTGTAGCGGAGCCATGTTTCAGGGCGAACGCCATGGCGTCGTCGAGACGGTCGTCGCCCCAGAACATTTCGTCGCCCACAATGAAGGTGGGGGCGCCGAAGATGCCGCGTGCTGCGGCCCGGTTGGTCTGTTCGCGAAGTTTGTCCTTGTTCGCCGTGGATACGGCTTCATCAAGAATGGCTTGCGCAGGCAGGCCAAGCCGGTCGAGCACGCGGGCAAGGGTATCGGCGCTGTCGATATCCTCGTCTGCGGCGAAGTGGAGCTTCATGACTTCACGTGAAAACGCAGCGATCCACGGCTGCTGCGCGCCGACGAGTGCGACTCTGGCCGCAAGGATCGATCGTCGCGGAAAGACACTGGGCACCGACCAGGGAAGGTCATAACGCTCGCAACGCCGGGCCATGTCGCGCCATACGTACTGGCGCTTCAGGTCCTGCGACACGAAGGGCGAGGATTCCCAGCCCAGCGACTGGAAGATCGGGCCGAGCAGGAAAGGGCGCCATGCGATATCCACGCCGTGCCGTCGCGCGAGTGTTTCAATGCGCATCACCGACAGATAGCTGTAGTTGCTGCCGAAGTCGAACCAGAACTCGATCATGGACGGTCTCAATCGAAGATGACGAGGCAGCGGGCCTCGATGCTTTCACGCAAGGGCGTGTTTTCCGGCACGTCCGGCAGTTCGAAGGCGGCGTGGGGGGTGTAGCGCGCCACGCCGCTCACCTGCGAGTCGTATTGCTTGAAAACCAGGGCTTCGTGCCGATCCATTCCGGAGAAGTACGACCACCGGTGACGATGGCCATGGCGAAGCATGTAGATCTCGCCCTTGCGTTTCGGGTAGTGGACATCGGCGACCACCAGCTCCGAGGCATCCACCGTACGGGCATCGCAGACGGCCAGTGGCGTATCGAGCACTGGCCCCCGGATGGATCGCCAGACATTGACGATGGCATAACGAGATCCATTTGCCATGGCGGCATCTTCGCCGATGACCAAGCCCAGGCGTCGCTGCCCGGACTGTTCGGTGTAGTCGTTATGGATGCGGCCGTTGGCGGCGGCAGGCTGGCCGCGTGACGAACGGCCGAACGACAATGCACGACGGTCCGCCTCGCGCTTGCGTACCAGGTGATCGAAGACGTAGGCACGCGTAGCCCCGGTCGCTGCCAGGGCCAGGGATGCCACTTCCGGGTAATAGACGCGGGCCAGCTCGTCCTTGTCCTCGAAGTCGCGCACACCGGTAGGGGCATCGCACAGCACGAAGCCGCAATCGTGCACCGAGCCCTCTGTTCGACGCGCATCGGCAATGAACGTGGCACGGATATCGTAATCGGCGCTCTCCCAGGGCTGGCCGTCCGGGGGCGGATAGGCGTACTGGAAGGGGCGCTCCTCAGTGCGAGACAGGTAGCTCATGCTCGCAATGACGCCAGGAAGGCGTTGGGACAGGGGGAGATACACGGCACGGTTCCGGCGAGAAATCCGTGCCTATTGCACCGCCCGGCGGCGGCCCGTTCAAACGCTCAATCCTCATGCCTGCCATGCGCGGGGAGCATGCGTCAGGCGGATGGGCTCGCCTGCGCAACGAGCCAGTCCACCACCGTACGCGCATCGTCGCCCGTATCTTCACTCAGCAGCCAGTATCCATGATCGCTGCCATGCGGCGCTTCGGCAGGTGCCAGGGTCACGAGCTGTCCTTCCGCCAGCATGGTGCCAAGCAGCGGCACCCGGCCCAGTGCAATACCCTGGCCGGCCATGGCCGAATAAGCCACCTGGTCGTACTGGTTGAAGCGCAGGATGCTGCGTGGCCGGCCGTGGTCCATCGCGTGCGTTTTCAGCCAGGTATCCCAGCGGAGCCAGGGGCGGGCAGGATCATCGAATTCAAGCAAGACCTGGTCATCGACAAGGTTTTCGCCCATACGCAGGGAAGGATGCGCGACCGGGGCAATAGCCTCGTCGAAGAGATGCAGGGCACCTTCGGGCGCAGCCGATCGCGAGCAGTAGCGAATCGCGAGATCGACGTCTTCCCTGGCCAGATCGGTGAGGCGGTTCTGCGCGGCGATGCGTAGTTCGATACCGGGATGCGCGGACTGGAACCGGCCCAGTCTTGGAAGCAGCCAGAGGCCGGTGACGCCAATGCTTGCACTGAGCGTGACGATGCGACGCCGAGCGTCGTCACCAATGGCGCCTACGGCTTCCTGCAGCTGTTGTAGCGCGGCATCGGCGGTGCGGAACAGGCGCTCACCCTCGGCAGTGAGCGTGATCGAACGATGCCCGCGCACGAGCAGCTTCACGCCCAGCCGGCTCTCCAGTGCATGCACCTGGCGGCTGATGGCCGACTGGGTCAGGCAGAGGTCTTCCGCTGCACGGGTGATGCTCATGCGCCGGCCCACGGCGACGAAGCCGCGCAACGGGTCCATCAGGGACGATAGTGAAAGCAGCGATACCGGCATGGGGCAGGTCCGACGGAGCAAGGCCACATCTTACCGGCGGATCGTGCCCGCTCCCCAGCCGGGTCGCTCCAGCCTTTCGCCACATTGCCGTGTTGCCATGCCAGGACAGGGAATTCATGGCTGGGGATCGGATCATGTGCATACGTATAGCGTCGTTTTTTGCGTTCATCGCCGTCGCGCTGGGTTGTGCCTCCGTGCGCGCCAACGACTGGGTACACCCAGGGCCCGCATGGGAGCCCGAAGCACCACGCAAGCAGGTGCCGCTATGGCCGGAGGGCCTTGCGATAGCCAGGCCGCCCGTGAAGGGGCCGGAGGGCGTATGGAACGAACAAAAACCCGGAGCGCCCGCACCTCTGGTTGCCATCGTGAACGTCAGTCGCCCGACCATGACCATCTATCCACCCAAGGGAAAGAGCAGCGGCGCAACGATGGTCGTGTTCCCCGGTGGGGGTTATCGCGTGCTTGCCATCGAACTGGAAGGCACGCAGATCTGCGACGCATTCACCGCCAAAGGCATGACCTGCGTCGTGCTCAAGTACCGGGTGCCGGGTTCCGGACCCTGGTGGAATGACGACTGCAACTGCGGCAAGGAGCCAACGGCGCCGATGGCATTGCAGGATGCGCAGCGCACCATGGTGCTCTTGCGACACCAGGCGAAAGCGCTGCAGATCGATCCGCAGCGCATCGGCGTGATCGGCTTCTCGGCGGGTGGTCATATGGTGGCCGATATCAGCAATCATCCTCGCCTGAGCTACAAGCCCGTTGACGATGCGGATAAGGAGAATCCTGTTCCCGATTTCGCCATCGCGATGTATCCGGGGCATCTGTGGGACCAGGACGAACACAGCGTGAAGCTGCATCCAAGGAACAAGATCAGCACCAAGGCACCGCCCACCTTCATCGTACAGGCGCAGAACGACCCCGTCGACGATGTACGTAACTCGGTGAGCTACTACCTTGCGCTCACGAAGGCAGGTGTTCCGGTGGAGATGCACCTGTATGCGAAGGGAGGGCATGCGTTCGCCCTGCGCAAGACAACCGATGCCATCGGCGGCTGGCCCGCGTTGCTGGACACATGGTTGCACGGGCTGGGGGTGCTCACTGACTGACGATGGTATCCCCCGGGGCACCGGCGGCAGCCATGTCTTCATGGTCGCTACCCGGGGGCTTATCGTCGAACATTGGCGCAATGATCAGGCGGCGAGGCCGAGTCGAAGGGCTTTCAAGCGGCGTCGGACGCCTGCACTGATGGATTGATGCAACGCTTCGGGAAAATCGCCTGGCAGACTGGCTTTGAGCTGGTCGAGTGCGCGGTCCATGTGCGTTGCGATATCGTCGATAGCCCTGGCCGAAAGGGCGGGCGGTATTTTCGCGGCATCTGCACTTTGCTGGAAGTGTCGCGCCTGAATCTCATCGATGCGGTAGTGGCGCTTGTCACCTACGGACATCGCCATTTTCATTTGCTTGCGTTCGATCTTGCGCGCATCCACGGCGGGCTGGGCACTGAGGACATCGTAAAGCGGAGTCAACGCATAGTTTCCGCCCGGGCGAAGAAAGAGGCTGAAATTCTTGGCATGACCATCGGTGGCACCCAGTAGCCAGAACACCAGTTGAGCCTGCAGCACGGTGCGGTGATCCTCGGCCGGACGATCGGCACCGCTAAGAAGCCCGGCTATATCACGGAAGCCTGGACCACCATCGCTTTGGTACTTGCGGGAAGGTGGTACGGAAAGTGCCTGGCAGAAATCTTCCTGTGGAAGACGAATCAGGCGCCCCTCGCTCCAGTGTCGATCAAAACGCTCGATGACCAGGGCCTTGGTGTTGCCAAAGCGCATGATCTGCGCATTGTTCACCGGCAGGCCCAGGTGTTTCAAAAGCTGAAGACAATAGAATTCGTTTTCGACGCTGTCGGAAAGATCGACGCCGTTGGGCAATGTTCCGATCTGTGTCTTGAACAGGTGCGTGGTTGGCGTGGTTCCATGGGGTTTCAGCCATTGACCATCGAGGCGAAGCAGGGCGGTCTTCTCCTGGGCACCCGCGATGGATATCCGGAAGTCATCATCCTTGCGAAGCCCCAGCGGGGCTTGTGCCAATGACGTAAGCAGCTTTTCGATGGCCTGATCGTCGACGCGTTCACCGGAGATCGCGGTTGTATCATCCGGTGTATCGTCGTCGTCACTTTCAAGGAATTGAAGCGCGCCAACGCAATCCCTACCGATAGCGGCCAGCAGGCTGTACGCATCGGGTCCGGCGGCGCCGACTTTTTCTGCCACGCGCTTGCGCAGCTCCGGAGAGTCAGGCAGAAGATTGTCGAATACGGCCACCACGGGTTCACCGTGCCATGCCTCCTCGCGAAGCGGCAGCGACAGCGAAACCGGGAAAGCCTGGGCGCGATCAAGCCATTCGCGATCGTAGCGGAACGCGATGGCTCCGCTGGTTTCCTTGAGCAGATGCCCTACGAGCCGATGGTTCTGATAAACGCGTAGCGGCGGATGTCGTCGGCTTCTTGCCATCAGTCAATCAGCTCCCGGATATCGATTCCATGGCGGCGGTCGCCGATCTGGAATTCAAGATCCAGCGCGGCCAGGATCGCCAGGATGGTATCGATCTGACTGCCCGGCTTCCCGTTCTCGATCTGCGAGATCGTGGCCTGCCGGAGCCCGGTGCGCTCTCCCAGTTCGTTCTGGTTGAGCCCCAGGCGCTTACGGTGACGGCGGATAACGGCGCCAATCTGTTTGGTTGAGCGGGCGAGGTCGGGCATGGAATAAGCCTCCTTATCGAAATATGCGCTATCTCGTATAAGAAGGCAATATACAACTTGGCGTATATTTTATACATATACGCCAAAGCGAATAAATTGAATTTATGCGCCATGGCGTATGTACGCACCGCTTCCGGCGACATAGCGGATTCGATACGCCGTTAGCCCGGCAAGCTGACGACCGATGTAAAGCCGCCAAAAATCATGCGCTTGGCGTCGAAAGGACAGTCACTGGCGGCGGCCATGCGCGGGTCGTCCATGAACTTCGCCATGCCCGCATCGCGGGTGGCCTTGTCGGGCCATTCGACCCACGAGAACACCACGGATTCCTCCTGCTGTGCCTGCACGGCACGGCGGAAGTCGGTGACCTTGCCGTCGGGCACGTCATCACCCCAGCACTCCACCACCCGCAGGGCCCCCACTTCCAGGAAGAAGGGATCGAAGGTGCGGGCGTGTTCAATGAACTTTTCGCGGTTGGCGTTGGGCACGGCGATGACGAAACCATCGATGTAGGACATGACTCTCTCCTGGCATGAGGGCGGCCGGGATGGCCGCCTTCATGTATACGACGAATGAGCGCCCACGGTATCGACATGAGCTTCCGCGGAGTCGTGGCGACGCCTTGCACCCGGTTCCATCCCTGTTGCGGCATGTCTTGACACCGGTGTCAGTCCCGTTACACCCTGATGTCCAATCCGGTGCGGGGGCATGCGGATCACGTGATTCACCCATGGGTTTCAAAGGGGTGGGGGACATCGGGAATGCAATTTCTTGCGGGCGATATCGGCGGCACGAATGGCCACGTCGCGCTTATGCGCGCTGCCGACGATGGGACGGGCGTTTTCGAGACGCTCGCCTATCGCGTGTTTCCCTGTGCCGCGTTTCCCTCGCTTGCCGCGCTGCTCCACGCCTTCATCGAGGCGGAGGTGCGCACTCCGGTTGCGCACTGCGTACTGGCGTGTGCCGGCCAGGTGATGGGCGACGAGGTGGTGAACGACAACCTCCCGTGGCCCGTCCGGATCGACGACTTGCGCGCCACGCCTGGCCTGGTCGAGATCGCGCTCCTCAATGATTTCGAAGCCCTTGCCTACGCCATCGACGGTCCGTTGGCCGCCAGTGGCAGGCATCTGTGCGGGCCGTCGGATCGAGGCCCGGGGCCGTCCCTGGTGGTTGGCCCCGGCACGGGGCTGGGTGCGGCCTTGCATGTGCCCGGTGTAACCCGGCCAACCGTGCTCACGACGGAAGCCGGCCAGATGGATTTTGCGCCCCACTCGTTGCGTGAGCGCGACGTACTCGCGTGGATTGCGCCGGAAGGGGGCTATGTACCGGTTGAAGCCATCGTATCGGGGCCGGGTCTGCTGACCATCTACCAGGCGCTTTGCGCGCTTGATGGTGAGACGCCGGTGCTGATGACACCGAAAGACGTCACGACAACGGCCTCGGCGCAAGCCAATCCGCAGGCCGTGGAGGCGGTGGAGTTGTTCTGCGCCGTCCTGGGAAGCTTCACCGGTAGCCTTGCCATGACCTGCGTGCCGACGGGAGGCATTTTCCTTGCCGGTGGTTTCCTGTCTTCGCTGTTCGATCTGGTCAAGCGCAGCGCGTTCGAAGAGCGTTTCCTGCATGGTCGCAGTGCGCGTCCCCTGCTGGCGCAGGTGCCGGTGTGGGTGACCGAGCATGGTTGCCATGGCGTGCAGGGAGCCGCTCGCTGGTTTCTGGGGCGTCGCGAAGCGCCCGCAGCCACGTTGTCCGAGGGGCTGGTCGCATGAAGCAGCGTAAGCCGACGCGATGCAAACGCCGCTTCGTGCTGACGTGTGCCGCCATAGTCATCGCTGTGCACGCGATAAGCGGGTTCGCCACCGTTGCACCGGTACCTGCGTGGTCGCTGGTGCCCATGCCCACCGTGGTCAAGCCGGCGGGTGCCGGCGTGCTGGACATTGGCAATGGCGCGGGCGTCGTCGTGCGCGGAGGTGATGACGCGGCCACGGCCGCTGTCGTGAATCACTTCGTGCAGCGCGTCGCCGACGTGCGTGGGCTGACGATAGGCCAAACAACAAGCGGCAACGCGCCCGTGGCGGTGACGTTCGATGTGCGCCCGGATGCGGCTGTCGTGGGTGACGAGGGCTATGCACTGGTTATAGGCCCGCAAGGGATTACCGTCACGGCCCGTACCGCACGCGGTGCGTTCTATGGAAGCGTGACGGCGTGGCAGCTGTTGACGCCGCCGGGCTGGACACGAGGTGCCATCGCACATGTGCCCTACGGCACGATCGAGGATCACCCCCGGTTTGCATGGCGCGCCCTGCTGCTGGATTCCAGTCGGCACTACCAGGATGCCGACGAGATCAAGCGCCTGATCGACTGGATGTCGCTCGACAAGCTGAATGTGCTCGTGTGGCATATCACCGATGACCAGGGCTGGCGTCTGCCGGTACCGAAGTATCCCGAGCTGTCTACGGCGGGTGCATGTCGCGACGCCGTAGGTAATGACAGTGAGGTGTCGGGCGGGCGATCCAGGCCTTATTGCAAGGTCTACACGGCAGCCGAGATCAGCGACATCGTGCGCTACGCCGCTGAGCGCTACGTCGACATCGTTCCAGAGATAGATCTTCCCGGGCACTCGCAGGCCACCATCGCCGCCTATCCCTGGCTGGGCGTGACAGGCAGGCGCCCGTCCGTGTGGACCGACTGGGGTGTCAGTCCCTGGTTGCTGAACCCGAACGCCAGGACCCTGCGATTCGTCAATGACGTGATGGACGAGGTCATGCGCCTGTTCCCGTCGCGCTACGTCTCCGTCGGCGGCGACGAGGCGGACAAGCAGCAGTGGAATGCCTCGGCTGAGGTCAATGCGCAGATGAAGGCGCTGAAACTGGCCAGCATGGATGAGCTGCAAGGCTGGTTCATGCAGCAGGTCGCCACGTACCTCGTCGACCACGGTCGCACCCCAGTGGGCTGGGACGACGAAGTAGCCGCTGGCGTGGCGCTGCCACGCGGGCAGGTCGTGATGTCCTGGCATGGTGACCATGACGAGCGCGTGGCGCTTGCGGCGCTTCGCCAGGGGCACGATGTGGTGATGACGCCGCAGGAATCGTTGTACTTCGATCACCTGCAATCCAGGCACCCGGACGAATGGGCCGGGCCGCCGCCCGAGGTGACCTTGCGCCAGGTATACGACTCGCAGCTGGTGCCGCCGGGTACTAGTGCCGACGAAGCGAAGCACATCATCGGCGTGCAGGCCGGCCTGTGGGCCGAGCAGATGCTGACGTTCGCACACACCCAGCATGCCGCGTTCCCGCGTATCGCCGCGCTGGCGGAACTGGGCTGGTCGGCGCCCTCGGTTCATGACTGGAACGGATTCCTTGCACGACTCCCTGCCCAGATGGCGCGTTATCGCGCCTTGGGCATTGGCGTCGCGGATAGCGCGTTCGCGCCGGCGTTCCAGATATCGCGTGCGACGGGCGGTGCGTTCAGGGCGGTGCTTGAGAACCAGGTCCATAGTGGTTCCATCCGCTACACCACCGACGGTACAGCGCCGTCGGCGACCTCCGCGATGTATGCGCAGCCGCTCATGATGCCCGCCGGGGTGACGTTGCGAGCTGCAACGTTCGCACCGGACGGCAGCGTGCTCGCCTCGGCCCGGTCAGTTCAGGTCACCGAAGCCACCCTGTCAAGTCGCGACAGCACCGCACTGGAAACCTGCTCGGGTGAGCCGCCCTCGCGCTTGCAGGGCAGCAGGCCGGCACATGGTCCGAGTCCGGTGTACGCCGTCGAGATCGGAAACGCCTGCTGGATGTGGCGCATGGCAGACCTAAAGGGCGCCAGCCACGTCGCCGCGACGGCCGAAAAGCTGCCGTGGCGCTATGGCGACGAAGCCCGGGGCGCCGTAGTGCGTGGAAGCCACGATGGACAAGACGCCATCGAGATCCATGCAAACGCCTGTGATGGCCCACGGCTCGCGACGCTGCCGCTTGGTCGCGCCACGCCTTTGGGTAGTCAGGTGCATCTGGAAACGAAGCTTTCCACGCCCATCGCGGCGGATGCGCATGCCTTGTGTGTGTTTGTGACCGGCGACCCTCGCGAGGGGCAGTGGGCGCTGGGAAGGATGTCGTTCTCGAAGTGAAGTAACGCGGTGCGCGGGGGCGCGCCGGGGGTTTGGGGAAAACAAGCATTGGCACCACGACGGCGTGCGCTTTCGCGCGCGTCCGGGCATTACGCGTTCCTGGCAGGCAACAGTCACGAGGTCACGGCCCATGTCCACACCACTTTGTAAGCATCCCTTGTCGTTCGCTATCACGCTGACGCTGCTGGCTGTCGCCTCGACGTCGGCAGGCGCTTCCACGTTCTTCGATATCCGGCAGGACGCGCAAGCCGCGCCGCCCGCAACGCCGGCCGCGCCGAAGAAAGAAGGCGACAAGGACGATCAGGACGGCGCCAGGAAGGCTGTCGACCTGTCGGGCGTCACGGTTACCGGCGTGCGCGCATCGCAGATGAAGGCGATCGACGTGAAACGCGATGCAGACAAGATCCAGGACAGCATTACCGCCGAGAACATCGGCGCGCTGCCCGATACGACGATTACCGATTCGCTTCAGCGCATCACTGGCGTGCAGATCAATCGCGATGCGGGCGTGGGTACATCGGTGGACGTCCGCGGCCTGCCCCAGGTGGGCACTATGCTCAATGGCGAGATCTTCATCACGGCGGACCAGATCGATTCCCAGCAGCCGGATTTCAGCATGCTGACGTCGACGCTGTTCCATGGCGCGGACGTGGCCAAGTCGGCGACCGCCAGCGAAACCGACGCGGGCATCAGCGGTGCCATCGACCTGCATACCTACCGTCCGTGGGACCTGCCTTCCGGTTTCACGTACAGCTACTCGGCCAATGGCGAACGCGGCTCGACCACGAAGCACACGGGGCCCGAGGGCAACGGCCTGATCTCCTATAACGACAACGGCCGCTGGGGTTTCCTGATCTCGGGTGACTACTCCGATACCCGACGCATGAACTCCACCGAAGGCCTGGACCAGTATGGTGCCGTGCTCAACGGCGAGAACGCAGTCAGTTCCGGCGGCTACAACGGGTTCCTTACGCCTTGGAACGGTGCACCCATTCCGTCGAAGATCGTGCAGAACGCCGATGGCAGCGTGGACGTGAACGGTGACGGCAAGTCGAACGGCGTTTTCCTGGGTAGCCAGAACTTCGGTGTCAACCAGATCATTACCGAGCGGAAGCGGAAATCAGGCAATGCCTCGTTCCAGTTCGATATCGGTAACGGCTTCAGCCTGACGAGCGATTACTTCTACTCACAGCAGCACGAGTTCGATCGTAACGTCGGTATCCAGTTCAATTCCACCAATTGGCAGGGCGCGACCTATGTGCCGCTGCAATCGCGGGATACGGGCCGGCCGGCACTTGGCCAGTACGGCACGCCCGAGCCGGGCTGGGAAGGGTCGAATATCTTCACCACGCAGGTGTACCAGAAGTGGCCGGGCGACGTGGAATCGTATTCGCAGATGATCCGCAAGTTCTCCGTGGCGAAGAACCTGAACCTTCAGCTGGACTATGACGACGGTGGCCCGTTCACCGCATCATTGCGGGGCATCCACGACACGGCGTCGCAGTCGCTCCAGGAAACCGACGTCAACGTATCCGATTCGGATGGTGCTCTGTGGCCCAACGTCCTGAAGGATGGCGTATCCGACGACGCCGTGCCGCCCGGGACGATGGTGTATCCCGCCGCACTGGGTGGTAACCGTGTATTCAATCCCTCGGGTATCCCGCAGAACACCCTGCCCATCGTGGCCGACTTTCGTGGCCGCTATCTGAAGATCGATACACCGGCTGAGCTGGCGGCGGCATTCGCCAATCCGGCAGCCTGGACGATGAAGACGCTCGAATCGTCGGGCAACTACGACCGCAAGGTGGCCCTCAACGCCTTGCGGTTCGACGGCAAGTTCGACTTCAACGATGGGTTCAAGCTCGAATTCGGCCTGCGCAACAGCATCCGCAATGCAAGCAACAAGGGCTGGACCTTCGAGACCCCGGTGTATGGCGGCATGGGTGCGAGCGATCCGAACGGGTGTCTGGTGCGCTATGTCGGCGCCGACGTGGTGTTGAACAGTGGCTCGTGTACGGCTGGCAACGACCAGGGCTATTTCCGTGCCGGCCCGCTTTCGGCCATCTCCATGCCGAATACGGCCGCACCACTGGCGAGCAACTTCAAGGCATACAACAACCTGCTCGGGTCCGGCATCAACTTCTGGGCGCTCGACCCCGATGCCATGAAGAATCCCGAGGCGTTCTGGAAGTCGCTGTATCCCGATACCGTTCGGGTTGGCGAGCCGGGTACCACGTGGGGCGTGCGGCTCAAGGAGCTTTCGGGGTATCTCCAGGGTGACTTCAACGGCACGATCGGTGATATGCCCTATAGCGGCAACGTGGGCGTGCGCATCATCCAGAGCAAGCTCAACGTGACGCAGCACCTGACGGGCGCACCGGGTGCCTATGGTGACGAGCCGGAAGACGTGGGTACGGATATCACCCGGCGATCGTACCGGGACATCCTGCCGTCGCTGAACTTTGCACTGGACGCGACCGACAGCCTGAAATTCCGCTTTGCCTATTCGAAGAACATGATGCCGCTGAACCTGAGCACCTGGGCGGGCGGCCTGACGCTGAACTACTCGTTGTCCGAGACGCCCGATGGCCCGGTGTTTCGCGTTGCCAACGGTACGTCCACCGGCAACCCCAACCTCAATCCCTGGCGTTCCACCAATTTTGGCGCCTCGGCCGAGTACTACATCAACCCCACCAGCATGATCAGCCTCGCGCTGTTCCGCATCAATGTGGACAGCTTCATCAAGAACGGCAGTGTCACCAACTGCACGCTGCCCGATGAAGACGGCGTGGTACGCAATCACTGCATCGTCATTACCCAGCCCGTGCAGGGCACGGGCAACAGCATCAAGGGCGCGGAATTCGACTATCGGCAAGGCTTTACCTTCCTGCCGGGCATCTTCTCGAAGACGGGCATGGAGCTGAATGCCACATACGCGCCCAGCAATTCAGGCGAGCGCGACCTGGCAGGCAAGAAGATCCCGTTCCAGGACAACTCCACGAAATCGGGCAACTTCATCCTGTGGTACCAGGACGACCGCTTCCAGGCGCGCGTGGCGTACAACTACCGCTCCCGGCGCGCGGTATCCGACAGCGTTGGCGGCATCACGGGCCTGGAGCTGTACGAGGCCCCGCAGGAATACATCGATGCGTCGGTCTCCTACAAGTTTGCCAAGCAGATGGAAGTGTTTCTCAACGGCACGAACCTCACCAACGAATACCAGCGCTATTACCTGACATGGTCGAACCAGCCCGGGCACTCGACGTTCTCCGAGCGCATGTTCATGTTCGGCATTCGTGGCCAGTGGTAGGGGGACATCATGAGCGAGCGTAACTTCCATCGGTCGATCGGGGTTTTCTCCGGTACCGCCATCAACATGACCCAGATGTGCGGCATCGGCCCGTTCATCACCATCCCGTTGATGGTGGCGACCATGGGCGGTCCACAGGCCATCGTCGGGTGGATCGTGGGGGCCTTGCTGGCGATGGCCGATGGGCTGGTGTGGGCGGAACTGGGCGCAGCCATGCCGGGCTCCGGTGGCACCTATGTCTACCTGCGCAGGGCGTTCCAGGAGCGCAGTGGCAAGCTCATGCCGTTTCTCTTCATCTGGACGATGCTACTGGCGATTCCCCTGCTGATGTCCACAGGCATCATCGGCATGGTGGAGTACCTGCAGTTCTTCTTCCCCGGCATGGGCTGGTGGACCGCGCATGTGGTGGGGGTGGTGGCAACGGCTCTGGTGACGTGGTTGCTGTACCGCCGCATCGAGTCGGTACGCATCATCACCATTGCGCTTTGGGTGATCATGCTCGTTTCGATCATCGGCGTGGCGGCAGCCGGGTTCTCGCACTTCGATGCCCGGCTGGCATTCGATTTCCCGCCGGGCGCGTTCGGTCCGCATTTCTTCGCCGGACTCGGCGGAGGGCTCATCATCGGCGTCTACGATTACCTTGGTTACAACACCACGGCCTATATCGGCGACGAGCTTCGTGATCCCGGGCGCACCATGCCGCGCACCATCATCATTTCGATCACCGCGATGATGGTGATCTATCTCCTGCTCAACATCAGCGTGCTGGGCGTGGCGCCATGGCAGGAGATCGCGACATCCAAATCCGTGGCATCGCTGGTGGTAGAGCGGAGCTGGGGCCATGCGGCTGCGGCGGTGATGACCGTGCTCATCATCGTCACGGCGTTGGCATCGGTGTTCACCGGTCTGCTCGGCGGTTCGCGGGTGCCGTACGAAGCGGCACGTGACAAAGTGTTTCTTTCGACATTCGGCCGGCTCCATGGGAAGGACGGCTTCCCCCACATTGCCCTTCTGACCATGGGCGCGGTCACGGCGGCCGGCACCTTCTTCGACCTGACCGAAGTCATCAACATGCTGCTGACGGCGATCATCCTGGTGCAGTCCATCGCCCAGGTCGTGGCCCTCATCACGCTGCGGCGGCGCGAGCCGGGGCTTCACCGGCCTTACCGGCAATGGCTCTATCCGGTGCCCTGCATCATTGCGCTGCTGGGCTGGATATACGTCTACGTATCCGCTTCGACACTATCGTTGGTGCTTTCGGGAGCGTGGATCATCGCCGGGCTGGTTGTTTTCCTGGTGTGGGCGCGTGTGAATGCCGCATGGCCGTTCGCGCCGCAGGAGATCCAGCGCACGGCAGCCAGGGAGCATTGACGTCATGCAGCACGCAGTAAGAACGATCTTCGTGACCGCCATCGTGATGGGCGTGGCCCTTGGCCCAGCCGCGATGGCAGGTACCACGTACGCCGATACGCGCGTTGCCGCGGAGGCAGGAACCGTCAACCCCATAAGCCGGTGGCAGATCCAGGACGACGCGAAAGCCCAGCAAGGCGGCGCCGCGATCTCTGCCAGTGGTTTCGCCACCAGGGAATGGTATCCGGTCACCGGACGCGCCACCGTGATGGCCGGCCTGCTGGAAAACGGCGTCTTTAAAGACGACGTATTCCACAGCGACAACCTTCGTGCCGTGCAGGTGCCTGACGCCAGCGGCAACCTCTTCGTGACGCCGTGGTGGTACCGGGCGGGTTTCGACCTGCCAAAGGCAGCCGCAAAGCGATACACGCTGCTGCGCACCCACGGCATCATCTCGGCCGCAGATGCCTGGGTGAATGGGCAGAAGGTTGCCGACCGCGCGGATCTGGCAGGGGCCTATCCCGAGCACGACATCGACGTCACCCGCTGGGTACACGCAGGTGCCAATGCGGTAGCCTTCAAGGTGTATCCGGGTGATCCGCGAATGAGCCTGTCCATTGGCTGGGTGGACTGGAATCCCACGCCGCCGGACAACAACATGGGGCCCTGGCGCGGGGTGGACATCGTCCAGACGGGGCCCGTGGCGTTGAGTGCACCGCATGTGATGTCCACGTTGTCGGCAGACCTCAAGCAGGCGACCCTGGCCGTGAGTGTCACGGCGACCAACCTGGATACGGTGGCCCATGACGCCGCCGTCTCGGGCACCGTTGCCGACAAGCCGGTGCAGCAGACGATCCGTCTCGCCCCTGGTGAGGTGAAACGGGTATCGCTGGCCTCCGGATCGACGCCAGCGGTGACGCTGGACAACCCCAGGGTGTGGTGGCCCGTTGGCATGGGCGACCATCCGCTCTATCAGATGTCGTTGACCGTGACGGTCGATGGCGCTGCGTCGGATCGCTCGGCAACAACGTTCGGCATTCGCCGCGTGGAATCCACGCTCACCCGCCAGGGCTATCGCCAGTTCACCATCAACGGCCAGCCCCTGCTGATACGCGGTGGCGGCTGGGCGCCCGACATGTTCCTGCGCGACGATCCCGCGCGCATGGAGGCCGAGTTCAGCTATGTGGTGAACCTGGGCATCAACACCATCCGCAGCGAGGGCAAGCTGGAGAACGACCGGTTCTACGACCTGGCCGACCGCAACGGTATCCTCGTGCTGGCCGGCTGGGAATGCTGCGACAAGTGGGAGGCCGCCGCGAAGACGGGCGGCGAACCCTGGAACGACGCCGATATGCGGGTGGCGAAGGCGTCGATGGCCAGCGAGGCCCGCCTGTTGCGCAACCATCCTTCGGTGATCGGCTTTTACATCGGCAGCGACCATGCTCCACCTCCGGCGCTTTCGAAGATGTATACGGATACGCTTCGCGACGAAGGCTGGTCGTTGCCTGTCATTTCCGCCGCCGTGGATGAGAAGACGGAAGAGGCCGGCCCATCGGGCATGAAGATGGCGGGCCCCTACGACTGGATTCCGCCGTCCTATTGGTACGGGGACAAGCAGGGCGCAGCCTTCGGCTTCGATTCGGAAGTGAGTGCGGGTGCGGTGATTCCTCGCATCGAAGATGTGCAGCGCATGCTGTCGGTGCAGGAGCAGGAAGCCCTGTGGAAGTACCCGCAGGCGCGTCAGTACCACGCCTCGGCCGACTGGTCGACGTTCGCCGTGCTCACGCCGTTCGATACCGCACTGGCAAAGCGCTACGGCGCACCGACCGGCCTTGCCGACTACGTGGCGAAGGCGCAGCTCGATAACTACGACAACGTACGTGCACAGTTCGAAGCCTTCAACGCCCGCATGGGGGCTGATAACCCTGCCACTGGCGTCATCTACTGGATGCTCAACAGCGCCTGGCCGTCGTTGCACTGGCACCTGTACGACTACTACATGAATCCGGCCGGGGCCTACTACGGTGCAAAGAAAGCCAACGAACCGGTGCACATCCAGTATTCGTACGATTCGCGTTCCGTCGTGGTGGTGAACCACACATTGGATGAACGTCACGGGCTGAAGGCGTTGGTAAAAGTCCGCAACCTCGATGGCAGCGTGCGCTACCGGAAGCAGGTCGAGGATATCGAACTTGCGGGAAACCACGCACAGCCGGTGCTCGATCTGCCGTCGGTCGCCGGGTTGTCCACGGTCTATTTCGTCGAACTGGAACTTGCCGGCGCGGACGGCAAGCCTGTCAGTCGCAACGTCTACTGGCTGTCCACGCGTGAAGATGCGCTCGATTGGGCGAAGTCCAACTGGTACCTCACACCAGTGACGCAGTACGGCGACTTCACGGCCCTGGCATCCTTGCCGAAAGCGACGCGTGAGGTCCACGCCTCGACCGTTCGTGAAGGTGATGAGGATGTCACCCGGGTGACGCTGTCCATCCCTGCCTCATCGCCATCGGCCGCCGTACAAGAGCACCTGACGATACGCCGCGGCGCGAAGGGCGACCTTGCGCTGCCCGTGAGGTGGACTGACAATGACGTCACGCTATGGCCCGGCGAATCCGTCGTGCTCACGGCGCGCTATCCGGCGCAAGGCTCGGTCGGTACGGTGGTCGAGGTATCCGGTTGGAATACGCCCGTGGAGCAGGTGGCCGCGGGAGTCACCCAGGGAACGAAGCATTGAAGAGGCCTTCATGTCGCGCGTGACCATCAACGATGTGGCTCGTGCGTCCGATACGTCGAAGAAGACCGTTTCGCGCGTGCTCAACCAGGAGCCGGGCGTGCGTGCGGAAGTGCGCGACCGCGTCATGGCCGCCGTGGCCGAGCTCAATTACCGGCCACTCGCGTCGGCGCGCAGCCTCGCCTCCAATCGCTCCTTCATGATCGGGCTGCTCTACGACAACCTGTCGCCCAGCTATGTCATGGAAGTGCAGGCGGGCGTGCAGGAGGCCTGCGAGGCGCAGCAGTACAGCATGATGGTGCAGCCGCTGGATTCCACGGCGAAGGATTTCATGGAGCGTGTCGAGGGCATCCTGTGGCGGCATCGTCCCGATGGGCTGGTCCTTACGCCACCCATCACGGACCACCCGGCGCTGCTCGCCCATCTGCACGCCACCGACGTGCCGTTCGCCTCCATCGCACCGCGCAAATCCAAGGGCATCGCCGGGGTCATCCTGCAAGAGCGTGAGGCCGCCGCCGCCATGGTGGATCACCTCGTCGCGCTGGGACATCGCCGCATCGCGCACATCATCGGCGACCCGAAGCACGGTGCAGGCGTATGGCGCCTGGCCGGGTACCGCGACGGGATGAAGCGTGCCGGGCTGGAGGAGCGTGCCGACTACATGGTGCAGGGCCAGTTCTCCTTCGAGTCGGGCGTGAAGGCGGCCCGCCAGCTGCTGAGCCTGAAACAGCGGCCCACGGCCATTTTCGCGGCCGACGACGATATGGCCGTCGGCGCCATCTGGGCCGCGGCCGAAGCCGGCGTGCGGGTGCCTGACGAGATATCCATCTGCGGCTTCGACGACACCACGATTGCGACACGCGTGTGGCCCCTGCTCACGACAGTGCACCAGCCGGTGCGCGACATGGGCAAGCGTGCCACGGAAGAACTCCTGCTGGGCCTGCTCGGTAAGGGCGATCCCAGCATGGTCGAAATGGATTACCAGATGCGCCTGCGTGCATCCACGGCGCCCGCACCCCGATAGAGGAAATACCGCATGTCAGAGCGCCGGTTCCATTTCATCTCCGGCCTGCCCCGCGCGGGCACTACCTTGCTCGCCGCGATCCTCAACCAGAATCCGCGCTTCCGCGCCGGCATGACCAGCCCCCTGGCCGACATCATGGGCGTGGTGGTGGCCGAGGCCAGTAGCAAGAACGACTTTGCCTTCGACGTCACGGACGAGCAGCGTGTGGCCCTGCTACGCGGGCTGGTGAAAAACTTCTATTCGGTCGATACGCGGCCGGAGGCGGTATTCGACATGAGCCGCCTGTGGTGCAGCCGCATGGGGCTGCTCAATACGTTGTTCCCCGGCGTGAAGGTTATCGCCTGCGTACGCCAGCTGGCCTGGGTGCTCGACAGCATGGAACGGCTGGTACTCAAGCAGCCGGTGAGTGTCAGCAAGGTGTTTCGCTACGACACGAACACGACAGTGTACTCGCGTGTCGAGGCACTGACCGATCCGCGCGGGATGGTCGGGTTTGCCTATCAGGCGACAAAGGAAGCGTTCTACGGCGAACACGCGCGCGATCACCTGTTGTTGCTGACCTATGAAAGCCTGGTTCGCAATCCAGAGGCAGCCATGCGAGCGGTATACCGGTTTCTTGGCGAACCCTGGTTCGATCACGACTTCGACGACATCGCCTACAGCGCCGACGAATTCGATGCGCGCGTGGGCATGCCCGGTCTGCATGTCGTTCGCGCCAAGGTCGAGGCCGTGGAGCGCACACCCGTCCTGCCGCGCGAGGTCTTCGGGCGCTTCGCCAACGAGGCGTTCTGGGCGGACCCGAAGAACAACGTCAACCAGGTGACGATCGTTTGACCACGCTGGTCGAGCCGCACGGCGGAGCGCTGAAGGAGCTATACCTGCCGGAGGCGGAGGCTCTCGCTGCAAGGCGTGCCTCCGGTGCGCTTCCCGGCGTGGTGCTCGATCACCGGCATCTATGTGATCTTGAACTGCTTCTGGATGGCGCGTTTTCGCCGCTGGACGGTTTCATGCGCGAGGCGGATTACGATGCCGTCGTCGATGGCCTTCGCCTGGCCGATGGCACGCTCTGGCCCATGCCCATCGTGCTCGACGTTTCCGAAGACGCTGCGGCATCGCTTTTGGTCGGTCAGGATATCGTGCTGCGTGATGGGCAAGGTACAGCGCTGGCGCTGCTCACCCTGTCCGGCATCTTTCGCCCGGACAAGGCACGTGAAGCCTTGCAGGTCTACGGCACGCTGGATGTGCATCATCCCGGTGTCGCCGACCTGCTGAAGCGGGGCGGGGTCTATCTGGGCGGTCGTGTTCACGGCTTGCAGCGGCTGGCTCATCACGACTTCGTCGACCTGCGGACGTCACCTCGCCAGATGCGTGCCTACCTCGCCAATCAGGAATGGGAGCGCATCGTCGCCTTCCAGACGCGCAACCCGCTGCATCGTGCGCATGTCGAGCTGACGCAACGTGCCATGGCTGCCGTGGATGGAAAGCTCCTTCTGCATCCCGTCGTCGGGCGTACCAAGGACGGGGATATCGACACCTACACGCGCGTCCGCTGCTATCGCGCGTTAGTGAAGCACTATCCGGCGAAGGCGGTGAAACTGTCGGTCCTGCCACTGGCCATGCGCATGGCGGGACCACGCGAAGCGTTATGGCACGCCATCATCCGCAAGAACTTCGGCGCGAACTTCTTCATCGTCGGTCGCGATCATGCCGGCCCGGGAAAGGATGCGTCTGGAAGGCCGTTCTACGAGGCACGAGCTGCCCAGGTTCTGGTCCAGGCCCACGCCGACGAGCTGGGTATCACGGTGCTTCCCTTCGCTCCCATGGTGTATTCGGCCGTAAGACAAGCCTATGTCGCCACCGACGAACTGCATCCGGGTGAAACGGCAAGTGACGTCTCGGGCACCGAACTGCGCAAGTACCTGCGTGACGGTAGCCCTATCCCGGCATGGTTCACCTATCCGGAAGTGGAAGCCATCCTTCGCGAGCGCTTTCCGCATGCGGCAAACCGCGGATGCGCCGTTTTCTTCACGGGGTTATCCGGCGCGGGCAAGTCCACCCTCGCACAGGCGCTCATGGCCAGCCTTCTCGAAAACACGGGGCGGCAGGTCAGTCTGCTCGATGGCGACGAAGTGCGGCAAACCCTGTCCGCCGGTCTGGGTTTTTCGCGTACCGACCGCTCGGCAAACATCCGGCGGATCGCCTATGTGGCAGCGGAAATCGTCCGTCATGGTGGCATGGCGATCTGTGCCCCGATTGCTCCCTATGCGGACGATCGGGCAGTGGCGCGTGCGCTGGTGGAGGTGCATGGTGATTTCATCGAAGTGCATGTGAGCACGCCCCTCGATGTATGCGAAGCGCGCGATGCGAAAGGACTCTATGCACAAGCCCGCTCGGGGGCGCTCAAGCACTTCACCGGCATCAGCGATCCTTACGAGACACCGGACTCCCCGGAGCTTCGCCTTGATGGCTCGGAGCAGTCGCCTGCCTTTCTCGCAGCCCGCATTGTCGAGATGCTTCGGGAGCGTGGCTTGTTGGGTTGACCTCAAGCTTGCGCCGCGCTGGCAATATCTAGTCGTCGGATTCCGCGAGGCCCCAGCCCAGGCCGAGCAGCGACATGCCGCCTACGACAAGCAACAGGGCGATGGCGGCGGTCGAGGGGCGACTATGCATCCAGTCGCTCCACCCGGCATGCAGCACGGGGCTAGGCCACAGGCTGAGGCAGCCTGCGATCAGTCCGACACCGGCACCGGCCACCGCTAGCCAGGGCACCGGACGACGGCGTGGGGGCAGGCGTTGCATGAGTCGATCAGTGAAACCATCGTCCGCGACCGGGCCGTCGAATCCTGCGCGCAGCAACGCGCAGATTGCATCGTCATTGTCGGGTGTCATGCGGTGTCTCCGTGATGATCGGTATCTTGCCATGGGGTAAGCCACTGCTTCAGCTTCTGCTTGCCGCGTAATGCGTGGCTCTTCACCGTGCCCAGTGGCATGCCGAGTACATAGGCTGTCTCTTCATGGCTCAGGTCGAGCTGAAAGCAATGCAATAGCACCGCCTGTTCGCCGTCGGACAAGCGTTGCATGGCGCGCGAAAGATCCAGTTGCAGATCGAGCGGCTGCGGCGGTGCCGATAAGGAGGCAGTGGCCTCGTCATCACTACGGACATCGCTCCAGCTTGTCCTGCGCCGTGCCTGCAGGAAACAGCTATAGGCAATGCGGTAGAGCCACGTGGAGAACAGCGCATCGCCACGAAACTGGTCCAGTTTCTTCCACGCCTGCAGGAAGGCTTCCTGCGCAAGATCATCCGCCGTGGCGTCGTCGCCATGCGTCAATCGCCTGAGCTGCGCGCGCACCATGCCCTGGTGCCGACGCACCAGCTGGTCGAATGCCCGTCGATCGTCGCTGGACAGGACGCGCCTGATGAGCGCCCTGTCCATGTCGCCGATGCCGCTCTCAGCCATGCGCCTCACCACGCTGGTTCAACCACCAGCTGGCGAGATAACCGAGGCCGGTCATCAACGGCAGGAGGCCGAGCCCCCAGAGGCTGCGGATGCTCAAGCCATCGTCCAGGTGGCCGGGCAGTGCGAGTAGCATCATCGTCAGGCCAAGACCTCCGCTGATGAGTACCAGTGCACGGCGCCGCTCCGAGTACTCCACGCGCTGCTCGACGAGCAATTCGTGAGGCAGCGTGACGCCCTTGTCGGCCAGCTCCAGCAGCATGCGATAGCGTGCCTGTGTCTGCATGTGGCGATAGCGCAATACGAAGAAGATGGCCAGCACGGGGGCTGCCAGTACGATGAGGGGAATCAGGTAGACGGCATCCATGGGATCGCTCCGGTCGTGATCGAATAAGGTGTCAAGGCGCCGGTGATGCCGGCGCTTCGGCGGCAAGCAGGTCGGCGATGTGTTCGACGAGCATCCAGTGCTGCGTCGGTCCTTCGTTGCTGGTAAGCGCCACGATGGCGCCGGTCTCCCAGACGATCTGCAGATTGGCCGTGGTCCCCTCGATGCCGCCCGTATGGCCACGGATATGCACGCCGTGGGACAGCCGGTCACCGAAGCCCGCGGCGTACGCCCCTGGTCCGGCCGGTACCTCGTCGTCGAACAGGGTCGACAAAGTGGCCGCGTTGACCAGTTTGCCATCGCGCAGCGCCGTGGCGAAGGCGATGAGGTCGGCGTTGGTCGAGTAGCCGCCACCGGCCGGGCCACCCTTGGCGCCGAGCTTCATCCATGCGGCTTTCCAGTCGCGGGAGAAAACCCCTTCCCGGTAGTAGCCGGTGGCAAGGCGGGGGATGACATCGTCCAGCCTGTCGAAGCCGCTGGATGTCATGGCGGCGAGGGCGAATACATGGTGCTGGATGTAGTCGTCGTAGGTTTCTCGCGACACCTTTTCCACGATCCGGCCGAGCAGGACGTAACCGGCGTTACTGTAGTTCCACTGCTTGCCGGGCTCGCCAGTGCCGGGCTGGTGGGCGATGAGACTCAGGTAGTCCCCGGGATCGATGTAGCGTTCGCGGTGCTGGAAGTATTCGTCCACCATGAAGTCGCCCAGGCCGGCGGTGTGGTGCAGCAGTTGCCACAGCGTGATGCGCCGGGCGAGTTGCTGGTCGGGATATTCGGGTAACGCCTCCGCCAGCGTTGTCTTCCAGGAGAGCTTGCCGGACTCGACGAGCTGCGCGATCGCGATGGCCGTGAACATCTTGCCGATCGATCCGACATGGAACCGGGTGTGATCGTCGATGGGCACGGCAAAAGATCGCTCTGCCATGCCCCGGCACTCATTCACCAGCACCGCCCCGGCGACCTTGACCGTCACGCAGCCTGAGAACCCGTCGGCAGTGGCAAGCCTGTCGATAGCGCCTCTTACGAGTCTGGCGATCCGCTCTTGGGATACAGACCCCTTCGGCCATGCCGCGTAAAGGCCGGCATCCTCCATGGGGAAGAGCGTGGCCTGGGCGAGCTTATCTGGCTGCTTCGGATCGACAACGAGGACAAACAGACCCTGCCGACCGTCGCGGCGTGCCCTGACCGCCAGCTGGAGCATGCCGGGCTGGTGCGCATCGGAGCGACGATCGACGACATCCAGGCCGCCGCTTTCACGGTTGGCGATCATCAGCTCACTCAGGAAGGCCGCGCGGTCGTCCTTGGGCATGGTTGGCGTGATGACACGCTCGGCCCATGTCCGCAGTGTGGCCGGGTTGTTCGTGTCGATCCGTCGGACCAGCTGATCGCCCAGCTTTCCTTCGGGCGAGTCCTGAATGGCAATCGTGGCGTTTACGGTGAAGGGCAGGGCAGCCAAGGCCGCCGCGAGGGTGGCAATGCGGAGTGTGAAACGGATTCCTTTACGACGTGCCAGGTGCGGCGCAAGCATCTCGGTACCTTCCGTTGGGTGGTCTCGAAGGCTTGGATGCGTGGGTGGCGTTGTTTGGATGCAGGATCACTTCAGTAGCGAACGGTCACTGCGCGTTTGCGCCTGTGGTGGAGTCAGATCGGCGAATGCCGTGGGCGTCATCGTAGTGACCTGGCGAAACGCATGCGCGAAAGCGGCCGTACTGGCGAAGCCGACATCGCGCGCAACCTTCGCCGGCGCATCGCCGCGCCCCAGATGCTCCATGGCTCTGACGATCCGCGCGCGTTGACGCCAGGCCTTCAACGTCAATCCGGTTTCGCGCGGAAACAGCCGGCTCGCGGTGCGTGCCGATGTAGCCGCCCGCTGGGCCAGCGTGTCCAGGTTCAGTCGCTGGTGCGGGTCGCCAAGTAGCAGTTCCGCGAGGCGCCTTGCGGCGGGGCTTGAAGGCAGCGGCAGGAAGGTGGGGGCTTCGTCCATCGCAGTGAGCTCGTGCAACATGAGCCGCAGCATGAGATCAGCCTTGTCTGACGCAGGATCGCTCCCGATGGACTCAGTGAGCAAGGATCGCAGTAACGGTGTCACTCGTAGTGCAAAGGCTCGATCAAGCAGGCCTTGGCCAACCCAGGCGCCTAGCGCGGATGGCTCCCAGTGGACCATCCACAATTCGGCGTCCGTCACGATATCCAGCCGGTGAGCCACACCTGGCGGCACCCAGGCTGCCAGGTGCGGTGGCACCAGCCATACGCCGTCGTTGGTGTGGATCTGGACCATGCCTGAGGCGGCATAGGTCAGTTGCGCTTCCGCGTGTGCATGCAGGGGCAGGCTTTCATCAGATCGCTTGACGACACGGCTGATGGTGTAGGCATGGCTCATGGTTATTGGCGTCTTGGCGATGCGAGATGGCGTCACATCGATAAAACGACAACCTACCATGGTCCGCGTCCACCATCCAACGGAGTACCACGATGAAGGCAGTAGTCATCCATGAATACGGCGGCAATGACATTGTTGAAATTGCCGATGTGGCTCGGCCCGCCCCGGGGCCCGGTCAGATCCTGGTCAAGGTGCAGGCGGCGGGCGTCAACCCTATCGACTGGAAGATCCGCAACGGCGCTGGGCAGCGCCTGGGCATGACTCTGCCTATCTATCTGGGCAGCGAGTTGGTCGGTACGGTCGCGGAGGTGGGCGAGGGCGTTGAAGGCTTCATGCAGGACGAAAGCGTATTTGCCCTGGTGCCCTCCGGTGCCTTCGCTGAATACGCCGTGGTCGAGGCCGTGGACGTTGCGCACGTTCCGGCAAACCTCACCATGGTCCAGGCCGCCGCATTGCCTTTAGCGGGACTTACCGCATGGCAGGCCCTGTTCGACAAAGCGAGCCTCGTCGGCGGCCAGCGGTTACTGATCACCAATAGCTCTGGTGGCGTAGGTTCACTTGCCGTGCAGTTCGCCAAGGCTGTCGGTGCTCATGTCACCGCCGTCACGTCCTCGCGCAACGAAGCGTTCGTTCGCGGCCTGGGCGCCGACGAAGTCATCGATTACATCAGTCAGCCGTTCGAGGAACAGGTTAGCGACATGGACGTGGTCTTCGACACGGTCGGCGGCGACACCTTCGAACGCGCCTTCCAGACGCTAAAAAAAGGTGGCTGCATGGTGACGGCAGTGGCGTTCCCGTCCGACGAAGCACGACGTTATGGCGTGCGCGTGGAACGCGCCTTTACCGTCTCCAATGCGAAGCAGCTCAACGAAATCACGGCTTTGGTCGAGGCGGCCAAGGTGACGCCCCATGTTGGAACGGTACTTCCGCTCACCGACGTTAGAGAAGCGCTGGCGCTCTCGGAAGCGGGGCGTTCTCGCGGGAAGATCGTGCTGAAGATTGCTGGGTGAGCGGCAAGAAGCATCGATCACTCAGGCCGTTTGGTCGCAGCAACGGTTGAGCATAGCTGCGCCATTCCTACGGAAGCGCTGCGCGTACTTGGTGCAGGGATGCGCGGGAGCGCGTAGCGAGAATAGACCCATGTCTGCCCTTGGCCGAACGACCGCGCAGGGTAGACGCGGCGACAAGAAGACGAAGGCAAAAAAACCTTAAGTCGTGGGCTTGTTTGCGAAACTGGCGAAGAGGGTGGAATTCGAACCTGCAGCAAGCTGCGCGCACGTCGGATTTCCTGCCGTGCCATTGGGGGCAAACTTGATGGATCGCATATTTCACATCCGCCCTTTCGACGTGGTGGGCCCACCAGGACTCGAACCTGGAACCAAAGGATTATGAGTCCTCTGCTCTAACCATTGAGCTATAGGCCCTTGCGGAGCGGGGAGTGTAGCGAAGCCATGCTTTCTCGCCCAGCCTGATACAGGTGCTTCTGGCATTTATGGCGTTGGTACTTGGGTGGAGGACGCACGAATCCACCTTGGATTGTCCGACTCATTTCTCATTCTTTGGGATATTCCCTATGAATGTAAGGATTTGCCTGGCGGGTTCGTCGCTGTCAGCCATTTTCCTTGCGTTCGTGAGGATTTTGGCGCATCTACGTACTAACGGCTCATATTCCTTATGATCGTAAGGAATTTATCGGCTATTGTGAGGCGCAGCCATTAATCCGCACGAACGCGAGGAATTGGGATGAAGATCCGACTGAACTCCGCCAGGGAGCTGGGTCCCCTGGTCAGGGGAGCCCGTAAGGCTCAGGGTCTGCGCCAGGACGCCACGGCGGAAGGCATCGGAGTGAGCGAGAACTTCCTCGCCAAGGTCGAGCGGGGCGGCGAAAGCGTCCAGTGGGGCAAGTTGTTCGACGTACTGAACGAATTGGGCCTTTACGTCGAGATCGATGTGCCGGAAGCGGCCGTATCCATGGCGCAGAGGCGCCAGCGGGAAACTCCACGATGAGTGACGCGGTCATTCCCGCTCCACGCTCTAAGGTGAGCCGTACTGCCTGCGTACGATCGTCTATGTCGTGATCAAGGAGATGGTGGATCGCATGCTACGGACTTAGCGATAAGGAGGGGGCGTGGGTGAGGTCAGGGCTCGCCTACTTAGGCAGTATAATATGCGTTATACGGAAAGACCCTGGCCTTATTGTGATATAAAAATGCCTAAATGACCCACTTGGCCCACATTGAAATCTGGATGGACGGCGTCTGGCGGGAGGCGGCGGTAGTTTCTCTGCGCGATCCGTCTGAACGTGGGTGGGAGGCGGGTACAGATGTCGGCTATGGGTTGATCTATCTATTCGACTTCATGGGCCGGAACGATGCGGCTGCCGTGGGGGTCAATGCGCCCGTGGCGCTGCAAACCTACACCCAAAGCACCTGGCCGCCTTACCTGATCGATCTCTTGCCCCAGGGGTTCGGGCGACAGCGGCTGCTTCGGCAGATGGGCTTGCCTGAAACCGCAGGGGCATCGGCCGACTGGGCGCTGTTGTCCGTGGGTGCGGGCAACCCTGTCGGCAACGTGCGCATCCGCGAGGCCGCCGAGCGCTTTGGGCGCCATGTAGTGGATGACCGGACGGGATTCGCCTGGGATGAGATCGTCGCTCGCGATGGCAACTTCATCG
>Ga0116228_10000506_pt1 | contig 29843 bp, 16 predicted proteins | sample S1TSphfallax_2_FD_89694 | JGI IMG/M metagenome (GOLD analysis project Ga0116228, IMG submission 89694) | Host-associated microbial communities from peat moss isolated from Minnesota, USA - S1T2_Fc - Sphagnum fallax MG | ecosystem: Host-associated > Plants > Peat moss > Unclassified | place... | reverse complement strand
CACCCGGGACAATTTCGGGACAATTTCGGGACTCCAACTTGGGAGTCCCGGGAAAAAGAGCCATTTGGATGTAGTCCCCGAAACGTGGCGCAGAGAATACTATATGGGGGAAGGTGGTGGCTTTCCTTGAGTCCGGGCCGTGGTGTGTCTCGTGGTCCAAAGTGCCCGTGGCTTGTCCTAACACCCAAAGGTGTCCCGGATTGTGAACTAACCACGTGGGCGGTTTGTTTTGATGCAGATTCAAGCTTGATTTACTAAATCATCTTCCTAGTCTAATCCCGGGGCTCCCAACTCGACCTTCTACCCCTTTCTAGAGTTGGAAGCTGGGAGCGTGCCTCCAAGTCTCAACTTTCTGCAACTTGACTTTGTGAAACCCTCAAGTGGGTTTCACCCCGTGACTTGGGAGCACGTCAAAACCTATAAAAACATGAAATAATTATGTTTGGAACTTCAAATTGCCAAAAATGATATGAGATGACACTCCATGGGATTTCATCCCAAAATCAAATATCTTGAATTGATTCAAGCCAAAATAATTAACTAACCCAACTTAACCTAATTATGACCTAATTAGGTAGCTAAGCTAAAACTTTCGACAAATGTTGTGTGCACTAATATCGACGCCTACAACTATCGTTGTCATCATAGTCACAACACGTAACACACTAGCACCCTGAATGATACACCACATCCAAACCACCCCCCTTTCTGGGGTTGAAATCCCCCCAAGTCAGATAACATTATAGAATTGAAGAAAAGAATTAACCCTACACCTCATTCATCCAATATCAAATTTTGAAAAAAAACAACCCCCCATGCAACCATGCGCATTCATCATTCCTTATTTTAACATGAAGTTGTTAAAACTCTTATTAACTTTACCACACCCCAATATCCTTGATGCAATTTTTAAAAATTGGAACTACCACACATAGTTATGTCGATATGGTTCACAACTGCCCTCAAAAAACAACGAGGCCTTTTGGAGGTGCCATACATGTCTTCCATGTCCCACACAGTGGTATTGACCCTACCAATGGTACTTTTGCTTCCAAATTTGAGGAATCTCCTTCAAATGATAATGTGAGTGGGGTAGGTGGTTGTAATCACATCCCCCCACCTAGCAAATCCTCTAGCAAACTTGTCTTTGAAATTTAAATCTCGACACTTGTCTGTGATGAAACCTTAACCCTAATCTAAGCCTCCCTGAAAACCCTAAACATGTAACCCTAAAACTTATAACCCTGAAACCCCACTGTGACCATGATTATTGCATTTATATTGGCTCAACTAATCCTACAAGGATGTTAACCTATTGCGGCTTTCTTTAACTTTAAAATCCCCCAAATAAAATTATGACCGAGGTTGCTACACCTATATGGTTGGGGCACCTGCATCCACAAAAATGTTTTATACGACCAAACACACATTTGGGGCCTTCACAACTGTAGAAATAACAAATGCGATTTCACCGATCATTACCCCAATCTCAATGCCACAACAAGTCTATTGATTATCAACCCAATCCCACCCAACAACAAAAACAAACACCAAGTACAACCTACATGCCACTAAACCCTAATATCTATGTCTAGGCAAATAAGGGGTTAAGTGGGACTTATTTAGTAATCAAAGCTATGTGGTAGCCTTGTCCCATACCTAGCCATTAACCACACCAATTATAACTTTTGGGCTCACTACGTGCTACAACCAACACACATGGGCGGGCTCATAGCCTTTTACCCAAAGTTTTTTATTGAACAATATGCACAAATCTATAGGAAATCATCACATGAACTTGTGCTTACCTTATGATGTAGCTTGAAGGTACACAACTTGACAAATCTCCCAATCCCTTGACAAAAAATTGACAATCCCAAACACCAACATAGGGAACAACTCTCAAAATTCATAACATAAGGGGAAGGAACTCTTTAACACATACACACTTCCACCCTTGTAAATTCCACTCCAAAATTTATGACAATGTGTATGCAAAAATTCAAAATTTGATGACATGGCTTGATGGTGTGGCACTTCACCACTTGTGGGTATCAAGAGCATTTACAAGTAAATCACCCATCTATTGCTCTTATGTTTTGTGCTTTCTTGCACACCTCACAATTCCCTACACCCCTTGTGCCACACCACTAGAAAAGGGTTTGGGCAATGACCTTCTACCATTCTAGCTAAAACCTCCTAAAATGATAGCTTCCTTTACCACAAGAACAATGGTGAAGATGGCACCCAAAACATGCGTAGCATGCGAGAGATATCAATTTCCAAGATTTTATTTGAAATAAATCCAAAAAATAGGAAAATTAGTCTTTGGACTCCCAAAATCACAATCTCCAAAAGTGGCTGCAGGCCCACTGTTGTGTAGAGCTTGCCAAGATGAATCCAATGACGCGAGAATTGTTGAAATCCGAGCCCATATGTGAAAGATATGGCCTGCTGAAAATCATGAATGGATGAATTTTTTTTAAGGAAAATTTAAAAGAAAATTTAAAGGATTAAAACCCTCCACTCAGATGAAAATTGAATATATATATATATATATATCTTAACACATGTTAGGTTCAGATTGGACTCAAACCTGCCCCCTACCTGAACCTACCCCTAGCCGCCACATAGCCCCCAAACCTCAGGTTCGAATTTCAATAAAAAAAGAAAAAAGAAAAAGTGGCCTAGGGTGGGTCCAAATTGGACTGCCCTGGCCTTATCTGCCCGGGCCTCACCCGAGCTTGGTGAGCGTCCAATGCCCGGTCGAGCCTAATTGGGTAGCTAAGCTAAAACTCCTGACATCTTGTATGCAAAAAACCTATGCTACAAAATGTTTATTATCAAACAGATTGTTCATGAGTAGCAAGTTTCATGTGTATGTAGTTCAAGCAGCTTAATGTTCAATCAAAATGCATAAGTTGTCTTTAATCTATTGTCTATAAAAATACATGCAATATAATATTCATCCTGGAGGTTTTTCTAAATAATCAATAAAACATTTAAATCATCAATGGGGTTTGTCACTACAAGTCTAACAATGGCACCATCAACAATGTGCATCAGTCTCTTGACTTCAAAGACAATGGTATGAATTTCCTATAGTTAGAAGTTCTCACCCCTTATCTAGTGAGATGTGTCAAGTCTCTGGAACTGCAATGATTCAATTTCATTTAAATTTGTAGGTTATAAAACATGAAATCAAGAAACCATAACTGTGGTCTCTTCAGCATAGTGTTTCAAAACTTGTCATATGGGTCCACATTACACATCATGATGTCACAGCTCTCACTTCACTCTGCTCAGTTGTCAAGAACAAGTATGCAAGCATCATCAAACATGCACATTTCTCAGCCATAGCCAACAAGTAAAAAGGACAAGATTAGATTTACAACAGAAAGGAACAACATAGAACTAATTTAATCAAAGATTACTATAACTAGTACAGTATGAATGTTTTTTTGCAATACACATAATATATGTGCACTATGTTCTCTATTCAAAAGTGTAAAACTACAAGAAAACCAAGATAAGATGCTCTAGTGTTAAGAAATGAAGCTGAGATTCTCGGCTCAGCTGGTGAGCTGGTGTCAGCACTGAAAATGTTCAACCAATGTGTCCTACCACTATGCCAGTGTGCACAGCTGGTGGGCTTGCATGTGCTTCGAAATACAAATCTATTAATATTTTCATCATTGGAAGCATTAGGGGTTTGGAGGCTCTCGGTCCTTACTGACGTTGGATGGGGTCTATTCTGTATATTGTATATTCAACCTTTGGAATATATACAGCCCACATCTGGAAGACGGCACTACTCTTGGTTGCGCTGCCGGAAGAGGTTCTTTGTCCCCCGCTTGCTCAGTGGAATGAGCCCAAAGTCCTTTTGAAGCTGTAATTATGGGCATGCAACAGGTGTGTATTTCTTTCTCCTGGCTATGAAATTCACTGGCACCACAGTCCCAGGTTCTGATCCATGAAAAACAAATAGATACTCAATCCGACATGAACTTTCTCCAAGTCTTCTTTTTGATTGCGCAACTGAGACGATCGACGCTTGCATGCACTACTGCTTGCTCCCAAGCGCTTGCAATTGAATTGTTGCGAGCCTGTGACACAATCTACCTCATACTGACTGCAGCTTCTCCCGAGGGACAATGTGATCACCATATAGAATGCGATCCGTAGCTGCAAAAAGGCAAGGTTGCGATATAAGTCAGGCACCGAGTTTTCCCCCAACAATCCTGGACTCGAGTACACAACAACAGTACAGAAAAAAGGCATTTTTGCAACAAGTATTTCAACCCCCAAAAATTGATAATGCATATTGCGCACACAGTCCAACACACTAGTCTACAAAATCTAGGGCTTATAAGAAAGCTAGCTTACTACGGTTTGGTTAGCCATCTGCCACTTTAGTTCATCCCTACTGACACTTGTTGCATGCACTTTGTGTATACATTATGTTTTGTTGTGGCCCTTCTTGGCGATTGCTGACAGAATTTGGACTTGCTTGCCACTCGTCTATAACGGGTCACGTTTGCATGGTAAATAGAATTTGGAATTTGGCATCCCAATCACTTGCCACCAATTTCAGGACCCACCCAAGACCTATCATTAGACACTTTGGTGGATTCCAATTCACTATGGCAGCTTGATTTCACTGGACACTCCCCCCTAGCCGTCTTGTCTCTAAATAGCAAATAATAATCAAGACGGCTAAAGCTGTTGAGAGTCCACCGTCTATAATCTTGACAAACATACATTACCAAATAGGAGAGTTCTCCTTAAAGTCACGCCTTGTTGTGCCTGACTTTCACCTCCCATTTGGTGCCTCATCATCATCTCTTGGCTGCAGTTCGCCAAGTCTTGCAATAAAGGACCAAACTTTGAAAATTTAGCAAAAACATTTGTGCAGCAACTTTTCTTTTCAGCCACCAGGCTGGCTGTCCACTTATAATCTATGCTATATGTGTTATATTGATGTTGAGTAGGCCTAAGAGGGTTATGGGGGTTATAAATTAGGGCTAAGGGTTATGGCTATATAGGCCACTAAGCTATTGGGCTATGTAGGTTATGTAATGTATATGATTATACATGCTATATAGGATATATGATTATCTTTGAGCATATGGTTATTTGGTCTATGGGCAATATGGCTTATATTAAGCTATTAGAATATATATTGGCTATGTGAGATTGTGGCCTTTGGACTAATGAGGTTTATAGGTTACGGATTAAGGGTTTTGAGTTTTCAATTTTAGAGTTCAGTTTTTAAACGTTGTGTTTGGTCTTTTTAGGGTTTAGTTTTTAGCTTAGGGGTTGATCTTTAGAGATCAAATTATGATTATGATTAGGGTTTAAGCAAGGTTTAATGTAAAGTTTAAAGAATATTGTCAAATCAAATGCTAAGGAGCAATGTCTTATTAGGAAACATAATTAGAATGTGAGGAAGAAAGGTAAAAAAAAAATCAGCCCCAAAGGTGTCGATTTAAATGTGGGCTAAGTAGAAAGGAAGATTTAGGTCCTATGGGCTCATTGGGACTATATAAAAGAGAGCTCAAATCAAAATTTCTCTACTTTACTTTTCACTATAGCACACCAAAGTCTCTCTCTTTTTATTTTTTAGTCTAGCACATTTAGGTTTGTTTTTTCATTTTCATTCTAGCACACCAAATTCTTTTTCTTTTCATTTTCACTTTAGCACACAAGATGCCATCTTCAAGTTGGGACCATAGTTTTTCCAATAGTGATCGGAGCTTTGCAAATGATCATGAAAAAATGTTATTCGATGAGATGGAACAAAATGTTGTGATGTTTTTTCAATGTGCTTTCAATGATCTCAATTATGAAGACAATAATGACAATGAAAATGAGGGACCAGGAAATTTGTTGATCTAGTGGTGGGTGTTCTAGATGTCTTTGCCATGATGTAGACCACACATTAACAATTTGAATATTGTTAATAATCACCTCCCATGCTAGATCCACATGTGTGAACCTTCTTGCCCCCCAAAGTTACATGATTAAGAGTAGGTGTCATTTTAGGGTAATAGTTAAGGTTTAATTTTAAGGTTTTAAGGTCCATATTAAGTTTTAATGTTTAAAATTAGGGTTAAGATGGGGTTTAAGTTTGAATTGTAAGCTTTAAATTCTAACATTTAGGGTTAGGGTCTAAGTCTAAGGTTTTAGGAACAAAAATTTTGGGGTTTGCGTTTGAAAAGTTGAAGGTCTGGATTTTATGGTTAGGGTCTGGATTTTATGGTTAAGGTCTGAAATTTATGGTTTAGGGTTTAAATTTGAAGTAGTAAGGTTCAAAATTTAGGGTTTCGTGATTGAAATTCTACATTTCAAAGTCTGAATTTTAGAGTTTAGGTTCTGAAATTTAGGGTTTAGGGTCTAGATTTTAAAGTTATGGTTTGAAATTTAAGTTTTAAGGTCTAAAAATTAGGATTTAAGGTTTAGGGTCTAGAATTTCAAGTTTAGGGTTTGAAATTTTTCCTTACATTATACTAGGGGATACACAGTGCTATCATGGAGGTCATCAAAATTGAGGCTTTAACAACAACTTTTGAGCTTCATATTGTTCATGAAACACAACAATGTCACTGTTTATGATGCCTTCATGCAAAACTAGGAAAATCATCATTGTGTGACGATTCATTGCATGATGCATGAATGATGCCATAGTGAATGAAATATGTTGGCTCATGTTACATGAAAGGGTTGGCTTGGGTAAGCAATTGCACAAGTTACCAAGGTGCATTGGGTTCATTAATAGAATGTTGGTTGAACTGTACAAATTGTGGAAGAACTCAAAACACTAGTCATGGTTCAATGGCCAAAATAAGATTATGTGATAACCAACACTATGATTTTGGACCATCATAATTTGTTTATTTACATCGATAAAAGGTACCTCATGTTTTACCATGACATAAACATTATTTGCCATTCAACCATCTATTGAAAATGTTGTCAAAATTTCACCCATGATGATGAATATTTTGAATATCTTTTGAAAGATTTGAAGTACTTGGGGGAAAAAATGTTCATTGTGTGTAAGATAGGGAGGTGAGAATTACTGCTAGATGTGATGGCATGGTGTTGTCCAAACTTACAACATTGAATTACACACGTGGTTTGGAATCCATGTGGAATTAGGAATTGGTGGACTTTAAAGAAAACGAAAATGCTTTCTGAAAAAAAAAAAAAAAAAATTATTCAAAACCGAATTTTTTGAATATTTTCCAAGTTGGGGCTCTCATCACCAACTACTTGCATCGACATTATATGAACCTCACACATATGAGGTCATCGTGGAACACAACCGTAACCCTATTGCACATGGTTGGGCAAGAAACTATTAGTTACAAGTCTAAACTTGCTTTAATTTTTAATGTAGGTTTCAAGGTTTAAGGTCATAATTTTGGGGTCAAACTTAAGGTTTAAAATTTTGGATTTTGGGTTTGAAATTAAAGTTTGGAACAAAAAAATTAAGGTCTATTACCAGGGTTTAAGGTTTGAAACTAAGGTTTTAGGGTCTGAAAATTACGATTTTAGTGTTTGTTATTAAGGTTTAGGGTTTTAGGTGTGAATTTATGGTTATGGTTTGAAATTAAGGGTTAAAGGTCTATTATTATGATTTATGGTTTGAAATTAAGGTCTAGGGTTTGCTTTTAATGTTAGGGTATGGAATTACAGTTTAGGGTTTTTTAATCTATTATTAAAGTTTAAAATTTGTTATAAGGTTTAGGGGCTGAATGTTAGGGTTAAAGTTTAAGGTTTAACATTAAGGTTTTCAGGTTTTTAAAAGGTTTAGGGTTTAAAATTTAGGTTTTGGAATCCAAATTTTAAAACAAATTGGATTGCACAAAAACAATGTTTTTACATCAGAATATTAACCAAAGTTTTATTATTGTCTTATTTTTGCTTTAAATTCTTCTTTTAAAATCACTTCCAAATCTTTAGCCATTTTCTTCCTTTATGTTCGTTTTATTTAACATGAAGGCATCGTGGACATTGGATGAAAAGGAAACTTGGCTTGCCTATAGTTGCTATAGGGCCTTCCATTTCAATGGAGGTGGTCATAGGGATAGGGTTTGAAGAGGCCACAACAATGGATAATCCATTCAATTCATTAGATTTATTGCTAGGATTATGAGACAACATTAGGGTTACAAGTGTGTGATCAATGAAACTTTGTTGCCTTTTTAAAAATTATGGTTTGCATGTGCATTATTGGACTTCAATGATTCTAAAACCTCAGCACATTGCAATGTGATCCATTCTAAAACCTTTTCATTGGAATTGCTTATCTTTAATTTTTCAAAGTCTTTCATAAATGGTCTTTCAAAATCTCCTTAAAAAATGAGGTTTGAAGGTAAGACTTAAAGTAATCTAGGTAAATAAATTTTCACATGAGATTAAAAATCAATTGAATAACCTATTTTTTTATCAACGGAAAATGAAGGTTATACGCCACCACAAATGTGTTAAGTTGTGCAAATTTCATAATCTATTGAGGCAACTTATCTTAGTATGATTGTTGTGTCTTGTGGAAGGCAACCAATTCAAACACCTAGGTCTTTTCCATGAACTCACCTTCCTTTAAAAAACCTACCATTCCTTAAAAACAAACCCACACACAAAATAGTCACATTCAACCTTAAATAAAAAACCAAAACATGTTTGCCAATATTGTTTCTAGATTTTTAAATCAATCATTAGAAATCATCACTAGAAGTTAGTCATTAGAAATGATCGGTAGAAGTCAATCATTGAAATTGGTTATTACAAAACAATCATTTGGAATGTTCATTAGAAATCAATCTTTGAAAATGGTCACTAAAAATCAATAAGTGAAAATGATCATTAAAAATTAATCATTAATAATGAATAATTGGGAATGGTCATTAGAAATCAAAACCACCAAAATCACCACTTACAAATGCCATATTCTTGTATTTTTCAAAACAATCAAAGGAAAATGACAAGCATAAGGGTTTAAATGACTACCATAACCAAGGCCACTAAGACTTTAATTGGAAGCCAAATTTAGGACCACAAGGAAAACCACTTGCATTTGTGGGTTCAAGGTTTGTTTCACTATAATCAAAAGAAAATGACCATGAAAAAGGTTTAAATGACTATTGAAATCAATAACACAAGAAAAGCCACTTGCATATCACTAGTAGAAAAACTATTTTTTGCAACTTGTTTTATGCAACTACACATGTTGGATGCAACTTTTTTTAATTGCATAAAACACATAGTTACATAAGACAAGTTGCAAAATGTAGTTTTTCTTTTAATATATATACGTGGGTGTGAAGTCTATTACATTAGAATTCAAAAATAGATGACCACTAGAACAAAAACACAACAAAATCACATGCATTAGGTTATATAGTTTATTTCACCATAATTTAAAATAAGATGACAATTGAAATCACCTACATTTATGGGTATAAGGTTGTTTCACCAAAATTCAAAAGATGACCATTATAAAGCTTTAGATGACCACGAGATTAAAAAACACAGGGAAAACCACAAGGAAGATCACCAAAATTCTTTAAATTTAAATTTTACACAATTTGATTATACAAAAAAATCAATTTTGAAAAACATTTAGCTAGGTGAAAACATGGTAAAGTATACAAATAAAATAAAAGTTTCCAAAATAGTCGAAAAATGGTCCAATTTTTAACACAAGTAAAAGAATGTAGATTGAAAATAATTGAAAATAACATAATAAAAAGATGGTGCTCTTTTTTGAATTTATAATGAAGTGATTACAAAATTTGAAAAACTTTGGCATAATAAAAGTAGATAGCAAGTATGTTTGAAAATGAGTTGTCAAATTGAGTTTAAACCTACTTTTCCACTAAAAGTTTGATGTATTTATTTATAATATATAAACATTGAAAACTTACAAATACATTTTAAAGCTACATCATGTTGAAAATGAAGAATACCAATAATTCATCTACTTTCACCTACTTGTACAAGTTTGGACAACCTATAAAATTGAACAAAATATATAATTATTTTTGTAAAATGTACTTGAATACATATTAAATATGTGATTAATCAACATCATTGTGTTAAAATTAAAAAGTATCCTCATGTTGATCATTAAATAAAAAAACATTTTTACTTTCAATATATTAAAACTTATTTATGGCTACTTTTTATTTTTGTGACAAGGAACAAAAATTGTCTAATTTACCATGCTTGCAACTAGCTTCAACAATTTACTTATCTAAAAACAACATTTTCAAACATTCTAATTCAAGTTGTAAGTGCATTTTAAGAGGGCACCTTGGAAGTCTTCAAACTTCAATTGTTTGGTAATAAGATCCTCACAATCTTGAATATATTCCAAGCCATGGTATTACCCACAACCTTGTACTAAAACTTGTTTATTCATTGAAGCTACCACATCATCAAAGGGTCCATGGGCAAGTGAATAAAAATTCGTTCAATGACAAACACATTAGTGAAAGAATGGGAGTAGATGGCCATGGTTTTTATATTCAAGTTTATAGTCTATGGGTTTTGGCATTCAAAGCCCTCTAATTTTATTTTTATTAGTGATTTTTGGTTTATGGCTTTTGGGTAGAAAACACTTTAGATATTAGTGTGGTTGGGAAAAGAATTTCAATTTTATTCAAAGGTTTTACAAGCCATGAATTTGTTAGGGTTTACAAGATCTTACAAAGCTTACAAGCAAACGCACAATGAAAGAAAGAAACATTGCCAAAGGGTGAGGTATTTGGAACAACAATTATAAAACATGTCTTCTTTTTCACCTAACACAATGGGTACAAACATAGTCTCAAGTGTTTAGGTTAAACTTCTTTTCAAAAATGTTCTTGCTTGTTTATTGGAAAGAACAAACCACAATGGAGAGGTGACCTTCTCTCCAAGGTGGAAACTCCAAGAAGAAACCCCTTGTACCTTTGGTCACTTGATTCCAAGCACTCACATTTTTTGTGTTCCACTCCAAGTTTAGCCCTACATTTCCAACTATTTGCAAACCTCACAAAATGCTCATTCCACAAGTTCATTGTGAGGCTTGTGAATGAAACTCACAAAATAATTACCCTACTTCAAAAGTTCATGCTTTTATTTTGGGGAAGGAAACAAATTTAGGCTTCCATATTGTTGTTGGGGAGTAGCCCATGTTCCAAAACTATTGGTGGTGGGTCAACGAAATGGTTTGGTTTGAAGGAAAAAATTACTATGGAGCACAACCCTTCACTAATTAATAGAAACATGAATAAGTATCGAAAAATCACTTTGGGGACACCCTCACAACTAGTTAATACAACTAACAATCCTACTATAATGATTTTTGGGTTGAACATGGGATTGCATTCTTCACTTGCCTTGGTGGTGGGTCTTGCCTTGTTTTTTTTTTCTCTTTGCAATTAAACTTTTTCATTTGTTCCCCTTGCCCCCAAAAAATTACTATATTAATGAAGATATTAAACTTTGTTTTGTTATGTTGAGCTTTCCCCAATGACAATGGACAATGGCTTGTGGCTTTGCTCTTGTTATATTGGAAAACCTTTGATGATGAATACAAGTGCACCAAGGTAATTTCATAATGTTTAGGCTTGCAATGTAGGAATTATTTTATTTGAATATTTTGTCATTAAAAATTCAATAAAAATAATAATTTTTAATTTAATGGAAATCAAAGGTGCATTCTTGGTATTTATGGAAGACCTTTGATGAGTATGAATGCACTAAGGTGGTTTCATAATTATCAAATATTTTGTGCAAGAGTTAATGATTTTAAAGTGATTTTTGTCATTGAAATTTTATATATGTTTTAAAGTTATTTTTAGGAATTTGGATTCATAAAAATGTACATATTTTGTAAAAATATTTTACAATATGGGTTCAACCATAGAGGACACATTAATATGTAACTAAGTTTGAATTGGAAATAAAAAATAAGTAAATTAGGACACCATTAGGTCACCTTAGGGACATTTGGAGCTTTGTGAACACCAAGAGGTGCAACATTGGGAATTTGAAGGCACATTACAATGGAGTTCAATGAAAATACACATAAGTTGGGTAATTCTGCACATGTAGGAATTCAAAAGAATAGGTAGCTTGGCAAACAATATGAAAAACTTTGTGACATAAGTTAATCCATGTACCTTGCCATCATTAATTAATTTACAACCCCCACTTGTTTAAAAGAAACACAAATACGTGTTTTGTTATTTTTAAACATATTTTATTCAAAACGCATCTTATCATTCTTTGCTCACAATTTATCCACTTAAGGTCCATTCACACTAGGAGTCAAGTGGTTAATATATAAAACCTTAACACCTAGTAACAAAATTGTTCAATTAAAGTGATTTAACCTAACAACTAACTCATCAATAAAAAAAAGGTGACATCATCACAAGTCCACACCTAAATTCATTGATACATTGGACACCTTTGTTGCATCCCAATTGATATTTTTGTTGTCCACACTCACATGTCATGATAACTAAATGATATGTCTTCTTTTTCCTCCATTTCAAATTTCTTTTTGATCTTTTTACAATTCTTTTAGTATTTTCACCCTTTCTTTTCATTCTTCTTGCATCTTTTTTTCTTTCTTCATTTCCAAATTGAATTACATGTTGTTATACAATGTCAAGTAATCCAACATTGGCAAAAATTCTAAAAGCTTCACAATACCTACAACAAATGTAGGCCAAATTGAAAAAAAAATGGAAATTGCAAATGCAAAAGAAGGAGATTATAAAATTGATTGAATTATTCATCTTCATTGCAACACGACTATTTCCAATAGAAGAATCTTTGCAAGGTACAACAATGGTAATAGTTTGACTTCACACTATAATTAACCATAGTTGTGCACTCCATTGGCATCTAGGTGTGGACTTGTGATGATTCAGACAATGGTTTGAAGGCCAATGGGTGTAATCTGTGTGCAAACAAGTGTCATTGCAAATGGAATGCATGTTTATAGTAGCACATATTAGATTTAAATAGACTTTTCAAATTTTCATCAACTTGCATGATATTTTTAATCTTATAAAATGAGTTAGATGAAATATTATTGTTAAAAAAATTCAAGTTAATGAAGGTTTAGAAAATATCTATGTATTGTCAAATTGTACATATTATAATCATAATATATCAAATCTCTAATAAATTATTTGAACATTATATTGACTTGTCAATTTCGAATATATGTGTAGTTATTACTTTTGTTTAATTAAAGTTTTTCAAATTTTGTATTCAACAAACACCATAAATTCAATGTAGGAATTAATGGTTCCATATTTATATTTACAAAGGTCTTCAATCTATTTTTTTTGTGTTTATGTCAAAAATTGTTTCATTTTAAATTAAATTTTTGGTGAACTATTTATTATGTCTACTTTACCATGCATGCACCCTAATTTGTTTACCATGCGATCCCATCATTAGGTTAGTCATCATGGGAAACATATAAAATGGATATCAACAAGCAACACACAACCATTTTTTAAATGGTCATGAATTCTCAAATGACTTGGCATTAATTGATGTCCAACAATAAACAACATATACTTTTGCAAAGTGAGATAAAAGTGATAAATAAGGTCACATTTTGTCATTTGCAATACATGTTCATTTTTTAATTCAATATAATGTGGCATGTGCCATCAACCCAATTGTAAACTTGTTATCCAACTAAGTTCTCCTTCCAAAACTTGTTATTATAATTTAATTGAATTTTCAATGACAAAAATTACTCAAAATTCAATATCTCCCATAGCTTAAGTCTAAATTTTATGAAATTTCATCCATAAAAGCTTACTCACCAAGGGCTTTTTAACAATGCCACACCACAAGTCAAAACATTGCAAAACCATATTGATGCACCTTTAGCCATTAAGGGATTTCCACTTATGCTGAGATCGTGGTGAGGGTATAGTGATTTGGGAGATTTCAACATGACAAAAAAACAAACCAAACAAACTCCTTTAACAAATAGATGTTCATGAACAATTTAATTCTCAATTGTTAAAGGTGGACATTTTTCTTTCCACCATATCAAGCTTACCATTTTTGCACACTTTTCTCTTCAATTTGGATTCAAAAATTCAAAGGACCCCATGTTGCTTTGGAACAATCTACCACTGGACCCATTATTTACAAAGGTGATAGTTAACAATACACTTATTTACAACAAGTTGCAAGGTGATCATGAATCTTGCCATTAATCCATGAATTTATGATATATATTATTTTCATATTATTATCAAACCAAAATTAATATGCAAATGAACGCAACAGTAACTAAATACACCACCATGGGTCAAGCTAGTTGATTGAAAGTTTTACATCATTGATTAACCTTTAATTGTGCACCTCTAGATGTTTTTATTGAAAAGGGACATAAATTTGTCCAATGTTTGTTAGCATCATACATGTAACATAATGCTTGGGAATTGTCATTATTTTTGGATGTGGATACATGTTTAATACATTTTAAAGATATTTTAGATATTACCAAGCATACAAAAGCTATTTATGATGGTGGGTCATTGGTTAAACTAGTAGTCTAGAAAGTATAAGGGCTTACGAATCCTTGGGATAAAATATAGTTCCAACTTCAAAGAGGCAAAATGGCCATGAATGGCAGAATGGTGCTTAATTTCACTTGGTCCATAGAGTTTGCACCATTTATTTTCTTCCTATTGAAAACCTAGTCCTCCACCTCAAAAGGTCAATGCTCAAAATCAATGTCATGTTTTGTGTTTTGTATGTAAAAGAGAGCTCTACACATTGAATAATTAACCTTGACCATGTACAACAAAGTGATTAAACTACAAGTGTTTAAAAAATTGCCAAACAAATTATGAGATTCTTTGAAGGTCATAATACTAAGGGTTAGTGGACCAATTAGAGTTTTGAAACCATTGGAGGGTCATTGCAAGATTGATGGTTGATAATCATGCCTTGGCAACACTCACTCCACCCCTTCATCTCTAACCTTTGAAACCATATGCTTCCACATCGTAATAGGTATCATGATCAGGTTTATCATGATGTGGACTTAATGAAGGTCTCTCTCCCTTTCCTTTTCTTTGCTTTTTTGAAACAAATGGAAAAAGATCCATTGCAGAAGGAAAGAGAAGAACTACTTTATGAAGTTCTCAAGTGTGTAGTGTGTGAGAAAATCCTGGTGATACATATTTTTGGGGGCTTCCCTCAAAGTCAGTCTTTAAGTTGTGGGTGTTAGATTTGGGTACAATGAATGGCAGCATTCAGTTTTACACCTTTGCCGTCTCTTGCAAACGCTTTTATGTGTGCAACATGATCCGAATCCTGGTCCCTGGTGCCATAGGGATTCCGTGGCGTTTGCTATGGATATGCTTCGCCTCCATCTTTTGAACAGATACCTCTTAAGTTGTGGAAATCTTTCGCCTCATAATGTAGGATACTATGCAAATTCGTTTTTGCTGACTGTGCTCATAGAACTGTGCTCTTCTATGAGCACAGACTCCAGAAGGTTGTGTGTAGAGTAACGACCAAGGCTGTGGCAATTACCAGTACAAGGGCCAATGCCGGGAGGAGCTGAGCCGGGTCTGATTTTTTTCCCTGGGATACATCTGCACCTCATTTGGATAAACCGATGTGTGAGAGAGCATTTCATTTTCCAAAATGCCCCCGGGTTCTTCTCCTCTGTAAGCATGGGTGCACATACACTAAAAATGTGGGTGGAGGTTTATACTTTATACGGGTTACATATGGGCATTCACCATAGTAGTGTATTCCTTCACGAACTAGGGCACGTATGGCACTCCTGGGGAACGACTGCCGGTGATTGCTATACATGCAGGTGTTATGATGACGTAAATAAATTAAGAAGCTTATAAAAGAATCTAGCCACCAAACAGCCTACACGAGTTTTCCTTGAAGTCAAACTAAACTCATTAGGGTGCGACAGAAAGCTAGTCCTTAAAACTAATAATCATGTCAGTTGTGGAATCTTATAATGATGATTAGTTCCACAATAATAAATTAATTACGGCGCCCTTGATTGGTCACAGGAGAGTTGTTCCTATCCCTGTGCATTTAATCAGCTTGAAGATTTTGACGTAGCACTGCCCATACCACAAATTCCCACGCTTTGTTTGTGTGGTAAGGCAAGTAGACTTTCGTCTAGTTTCTTTAAGCGCTTGGCAAAAACGCCTACAAAGAAAGAATTGACAGTATCTTATTAGTCTTTATAGACCTTTTTTCCGACATACAGAGACAGCGATTAGTATAGAATATAGACTCAATGTATTCTTTATAGGCCATCGAGCCAAGTGACCTGTGCTCGTGAAGAATTTGGGCGAGCCCCCGCCCTCCCCCCCCTCCCATGGGTGACCCAAATTTCTCAATTGACACAAAGGAAAGTAACTGGCACACACTCCGATATGTAATGGTTTTCATGGATTTAAATAATGTTCATGTAGATTTACACGATGGCCATGTAGATTTACATAAAGCTGGTCATGTGGATTTGCAGTATGGTCTTGTAAATGTATAGGCCTTGGCACCTGCCCAAGTTTGGACGTCTAGTAGACCCCACAGGACTTCTCCACTGTGCCTTGTACAGGGGGGGACTAAACAGACGTAGAAAAGGCCACAGGAATTTAACCATTAAGTACGTGCATGCAATATGTACCGTAGAAGAAGTGAAACCCAATAACTCCCTCCTCTAGGGTCTTGGGTTCATCAAAAGGTTGGAATAATAGCACTTGTTTGATCCTGGCTCAAGCACGTAACTAATAACAGCCCCTGCCGGGCCCCCATGCCCAAAGATGAGAGAGGACCCACATCGTGGGGAGTGGCCCCGGTTACTGAGAAAAAGGCCGTCATGCACAAATCTTTTGTGTCCTTGTGAATTGGATTCTCTCTCCACGGGACAATTCATCTTCCTTAATTTGTGTATTGGAACTTGGGGACCAACATGGAGCAGACATTGATTGCCTCATCATATCTTAATTTCAAACATATAAGACAATGTAAGGTGTCAGACAGCATCTGGTAATAAACTCCCCAACAAAATTACTAGGCCATCTCATGATCTGATTGGTGAGCTGCTACCACTCAATTTGTAACGAAAAAAAATTCTACAAATTTTCTTTCTCTTTCAGATTAACAACTCCAAATTAAGGAGCCGCGGGGGGCGTGGGGGGGGGGAAACATCTTCGGCAGTCTACTAGCCGCCATTAAGCTATACTTCACACAGCAAATGTTTAGGGGTAACCAAGTTGCAGGTATAAAACTAGGAGAAATTTGAGCAGGATGCAGACCTGGACTACAACTTACAGGGACAGTACTTACTAGCTCATTGACGGAATCCGGTTTGAAAATTAACGAATTTGCACCGTCATAATAAATTGCAATCAAAACAGCCATCATAATTACCAACTAGGTTTTCAAGAGCTTTTGGTTATTTATGACCGATTCACAGTGGGCTGTTGGACTACTGCACTTGTCTATTGAACTCATTACAATTGTCTATATATATATATATTCTGGTTGTTTTCTAACGCCTGTTAACTATATTATATAGCCGTCCAACATTCGCATATATATGAAGAGCGAATCTCATTAAAACACAGCAGTCGCGTCCTCTATAATTACCAGCACACGTCGAAAAGCTTCATGCAAAATACCGGGAATTCTCTCTTCAAGCACATTGCAGTGAAGATAGCTAGGTAATGAAAAGACTTTATAAACAGCTCATGGAACTTGGCTGGAGCCTGGTTGGTTCTCCCGTACAGTAGCTAGGAGTCAAGGGCAGTCAGTAATCCAAGAAAGGGATGGTTGCTGGTCAAATTTTTGGCCTGGGATTCTGAAACCCAAAGAAGAGATTTATGATGAGCCCATGATTTGTCCTAGCTGCTGCTGCTGCTACAGCTTGTGTCCTTCCATATGAGTAACATAAGTAGTAGAACAACAACAACATTATGCCCCGAATGCGAAGGCAGCCTTTATGAAGGGAAGGAGAAGAAGCTTTTCGTGGCCCGTATGAAGTGAAGTTATTATGAGCTTCGTATGACAGGTGACATCACAGTGGAAGTTCGGAGTTAATGCGATGCCGTCGTCGAGGTACGGTCCATGGAGTTTCCAGAACTTCGCAGTTAATTGCAAACAGTAGTTAAAGCAGACTGAATAATGTCAGAAAAATCACTGCTGAAAAAACCTTCTCCTTTTCTCCACAAATACAACAACACACTCCGTTCCCAACAGCTGCACCCCCGTTTGATCGGGACCGGGCCAGGGTTAACCAGCCAGCACCCACAAGTTGAGCTTCATCTATAATTTAGTCATATAACGGGCATCCAATGGATGGTGCGTTAGTTCATTCCAATGTTGGGCGATTCTAGTTTTTTTTGTGTCAGAATCGGCCAGTTTCGGTTTTTACATTACGTTATGAAAACCTGATTAATTCTCTAGTTTTTTTTGGGCTAGTGAGAATTGAGAAGGGTGTTAAGATTCTTAAAATTTCCAAATTCACCTAGCTTTTTATTAAGGTGGGTCTTGCATATACATATGGTCATTTTTTACATCCAATTTTCACAACCCAATTATTAAAATTTTCATTGATTAAAATAAATTTTAATAATAAATTTTTAATTTATTTAAATTACTTCACCATGCGAGAAGAGAAGCAACAACATGAAAACTCAAAAAAGTAGAAGCACCAACGTAAAAAAAACCATAACACCACACAAGAAGAGCAACAAAAATAGCATAATTCATCAATTGGCACATGGATTTTGAGAATTGGATGTAAGTTCTATGAAAGAACATGTCCAATTCTCCATATATATATACATAAATTTAAAACAATTCTCATGACTAGTTTTCATTCATGTGAAAACCTAAGGTTAGTTCTCACTCTGATTCTTGCATGTAAAAGTGCCAATTGATTTTCATTGTGAAAACTAAGTTGAAAACCAAGTGGCCATTTGAGAACTACCCCACATTGGTTCATTTTTGTTGACCACTATGACTTCAAAAATGTTTTAAACAAACAAGGTTGGGGTTTAGTTTATCTTCATGTAGTAATCTTCATGTGTTATATCACTTTGTTCTACGTTGTGCTAATATTCTCACAAAATTTTCATGCCATTAAAGTTTCAACATCCTCATTTTTTGTTTAACTTGTTATTAGTGCTTATTCAACGAATGGGAATATGTTTACAATTTATTGTTTATATTGATTACTTCTTTCCATATATATTTTTGAGGGGGAGTGTCAACATTAATCATGAATATCATAATAGAATAAGTATTTAACTAGTTTAGTTGGAACTTGGAATGTGTATTTCATCTAACATGACATATAAGTACATTAATATGCTTAAGTGGCATCACGTCTATGGCATAATCATCATAAACTATTTAGTTTGTTGCTTATGCTTTTCAATTTTCAAATTGAAATTTTATTCTTGTTTTATCCCTTGTAGCTTGGTTGCATCCTTTAAGGAAATACATATATTGTTCAATGTTCATTTTTGTTATTAAACTTTTACTTTTTTGCAAGTATTTGATTAAAAGCAGGTTATTAATGGTTTTGAATAAAAATTTCACTTTATGTTATGGACTTACATTAAAAAGGTTAGAAATGACATTTAAAAAAATGAAAATAGATCTTAAAAACAACTCCACCAATGTTCAATATGTGACCCCCCAAATTAATGTTAGATGACGAAAAGTTAGAACATGTTGGTTTGGCTCAACAAAAGTGTTTTGGCCATTGTTTTTGCATAGTTTGTTGAGGTTGGTAAAAGGCATAACAAAGCTTTAACATTTGTTATGGATTGGCTAAATAGTTTGATTGGTTTAGGCGGGTTGTTATTAATAGTCTCCCACCTATTTGTAGTTCAAATTTTTGTTTTATGGGTGGGGTTGGGAAAATAAAACTAAACTTGGATGTCAAAAATATTTTTACAAGGTCATGTATTAAGCATTGCTAGAGATGTTCAAATATAAAACAAAAATGATAATGCTACATGTGCTAAGTGGAAGGATGGATTTACATAAAGAGGAGATCTAATGCAAATACTTTTTTTTTCTCATGAAAGTTTCAAATGGAAATCTTCTATTACAAGAGTTGGGAGATAGTTATCAATGAACTTAAAAGAGATGTTGTTAAAAATAAAATAACATGGGACGCATGTGAATAATGTGATTGTTGGCATTTGTATTCACAATCTATTAATGAATCTTTTTAAACTACATAACACAAGAATGTGATAATACATGAACATTAGACATAAAAGAACATCATTTCAAATGACAATTGAAAGAGTATGAATCGATATAAACATACACCTTCAATCTTGATAATCTAAATACAAAAATGGAATTTGTCTAATTAATATGATGATTATCATATGATATTTGAGATGAAGATTGATCAATCATCTTTCACAAAAATATAAAGTTGGAATTGATGACAATCATATGTTATTTACAATGAAAAGTGGATAACCTTACTTCACAACATTTTTAAAAAAATGGGATAATATTACTAAATCAAATAATAGAATAGAAAATTCTGAAACAATATAAAAAAAGATCTCAAAAGAATTTTAACATGGTACATAGATTGATTTAAGCTAAAGAAACAAGTACTAACATAACATTGTTTTCAAGAATATTAAAAAATACACGACTAATAATTACATTAATTCAATATGTTTTAGCCTATTGGATACAAAAGATCTGGGGGGCCCAAGCATGATAAAGTGGACCAAAAAATACGTCCGCCCAAATCCAAATTTTAAATATGACAATTTTTCAACATAAACATAAGAAAGTAGATTCATTTTTTTTTTTAAATCTCATTATGGAAGCCTCCATGCTTCTATTGAGTTTTGATGAGTTGAATATAAAACTTTTAAAAAATTAATACAATAAAAATAGGTAATAAGTAGGAATGAAACTAACACGTTAATATTGTGTTTGTTTTTACTTCTACATTACACATTAAATATCTTTTGATTCTATTATGAAAAATTTAAAAGTCCATTGGTATATTTAACATGCCATTGACTTAAAAATAAAACAGATTTAATAATTGATCTATTTGTAATTTACTTTATAGGTTGTGACACCTACTTGAATTCTGATGAATATATACAAACTTATTTTAAACATGTGGTTTTAAAACACAGTTATATCAAAATCAATGAACTCCATATAATTAATCATTAAAGTAAATAATATTTTTGAATTCAATATACCAAGGCCTACTTGATGGCCACTTTCCATTTATGTTGCAAACTAATTATTTGGTCTACTTTACCATGTTTTCGCCCTTAGGTGTATGTTGCATGTTATGTAAAAAAAATTGGATTTAAAATATAAACATATTCTTCTTGCATTCAACAAAACTAACTTACAGATAATGCTTGTTAAAAGTAATTTAAACATTAATTAAGTTAACATTTTATAACATGAAAATTAAATAATGTTTACACTTGTAACGACTCACCCTATTATTATTTAAATCAATCATTGCAACTTGCATATGAGGTCTTTGTGTTTAGACAAATAATGTAAATAACAAACAACAATATATGCCACTAGCAATTCCAATGGGTACATGTTTGCTATTACATGTCTACATCAACAACTTCTATTATACCCATTGCTTAATGACATAACTTATTATCACATCTAAGGATCATTGACAACCATTTCCATCTTATTTCCTTCATGAAAGAACTAATAAGTCAAACATCTAAGGATGATCATAAAAACATTTATGATTTAAAGAATGTTAACTTTCTTGGATAATCATATTTCCATATCTTATTTAAGGATGATTCAATAGTTAAATTCATATCACATCCATAAATAATAATAATAATAATAATGTTTCAAATGAATCTTGTATGACTCCAATAAAGGCATAAGCACACTAAGCCCCCAAAAAATTGTAGTCACAAGTATAATCTTTTTGCAATTATTTTTTTGGGTAATGTATGGCCATCACATCTTGGATTATTTTTGCTTGTTTTAAGTATATTTGATTAACTTGAAACTTAATCTAATCAATTTTTTTAAAAATCCAACAAACAATGAAAAACTTGAATGTATGGAGTATATTTGTGACCAAATAGTACGTATCATAAAGTTTGAAAAAATTGCATATATACTTCAAAACTAAAATCAAATGAATGGAATTCTTGGGTGAAATTTTTTATGGTGTATGATATTGATATACATGAATTAAATTTAGGACCATTTATAGATTTAAAGTTTTTGAATGAAATTCATTCAAAGAATGTGTGTTTTTTGCATTTTTGAACAATAAATGCATAATAATATCCTTTTTAAAGAAAAAAACCACTACCATATCAAAGAAGAGGAGATTTTATAATGTACTTTAATGAACTTTTAAAGGCCCTAAAATGCAACATTTTTTGAAAGTCCATATTGACATGAGAATGAAACTTTTTAAAAATTTCTATTCATGAACAATGAATATGAACATAAGCAAAATGATTTCCTTATGTCAAATTTAAAAAATTCGGATGTGGTTTAGGCTTTTGATAAATTTACATCTTTGTCACAATCAAAATACACCACAAAAACATACTTATATTTAATCCTATCTTGTTGTTTTTGGTCCATTCTAGCTTACAAATATCCTCAATGAAATCTAATATATCCAAAATTTCACAATATTAACAATATATCTATTATAATTGTTATTTTGTTTATACATGTTTTGGTGATCAAACATCAAATTTGGTCTCCCCAAATTGTGCCAACAAATTGGGCATTAAAATTGTTATTACAACTTCAAATTAAACGTTAATGTGATTCAAATCACAACAATGAATTGTGTTTTTGTAAGGTTGTTTACCACCTCACTTAATTATTTGCTTTGAAAACATTAACTAATTGCATTTACTAAGTCAAACAAGCCCAATGGGAATAATGCTACATACAATGTTCATCAAACTTCCCAACCATTAGGTCCACCATCAAATTAGATATTTTTTCCACTGGTTGATTGTTCTTGTAGATTTGTTGTTATGGATTGACCCAATTGGAACACCCATTTATGGAACACTTTCCTAGGGTTAAAAAAATACAAAATTTTATAAAAAGTTAGAAGTGTAATATAGTAACAAATTCATAGGAACAATCACCTTTTGTCTTTACATTCAATCAAATTTCCAACCATCAAAACCACCATCAAGTTGGATACTTGTTCAAAAATTGGGAATATTTGTGTGGTGTCTTTTTTTATGAACATGTGTCATTACCCCCTCCCCCCCAAAAGCAAACACAAAAACCCTTTGAAATTAAGAATTCTTCTTCTTAAAATAAAACAAATGAAATGTGGATGGGTAGATTGGGTCAAAAGTTAAAACTAAATCAAATGGTTTTGTTGACCAATTCAAGGCACGGTTTGTCACAAAAGGATACCTTGATACCTATGGCATTGATTACCATGAAGCCTTTCCAATATCAATCAAATACAATTCAATGCACAACATGTGTAGTGGAAGAAGTTGATTGGGTGGACCCAATTTTTTTTTAATTACATTAAAAAATGGGTTTTTTCTTTTTCTCTTTAAATTTTTGATTAATTTTTTAAAAAAATAAAATTCATTCAACCTTGTATTGAAAAAAAGTTTTGCAAACTCCAAAAGAGTTTCTATTAGCCATATTGTCAAGTTTCAAGAGATGAAATGGACATTCCTTGACCAATGTCTTAGAAAATTTGATTTACACCGCATCACTTCAAATGCATTGTCTATTTTCACATAAACCATTTTTTTAAAAAATGTTTTTGTCGTCTATAAACACAAAGTTAAACTTTGTACTATCATTATTCATCTTATTATTTTGAAATCAATACAGGTTCTATTGATGCTATACATCTATCACAACCACAAACTATTTATGATGTGTATTCAACAAATGCATTATGTTTTCCATGCACTTCATAAATTTGAATACTCCGAGGTTACTTTCATTTCCATGTCATTGATCTAATAATAATGTTGTTATCAAACCACTCAAGATGAAGATGAATGCAAAGATGATTTCCCAAATTTTTGGCAATCATATGTTTTACATTCTTCTTATTTGGTCAAGACGATCATTCACATTATTATCATGGTTTACAATTTTCAAGTTGTCCCAATAGGTTCATTGTCATGATGTTCAACATATTTTATGCAACTTAAATGGTATGACCACCTTTGTTACATAGTGACAAAACACCAACAATCTTTTTGCAACTTTTTATCGATGTAAATTACAAATTACCCCAAAGATCACAATGATGAAATTTGGTAGTGCATCTATGTTGTATTTCAATCCAGAACTCTTGAAAAAAAAATTTAACATAAATAATTGTTTACAATGGCATCTATACCTACACAAAATACATTGCTAATAATTTAACTTGAAAGATTGTATGGTTACTACTCTTTTACATATTCAGTTTTCATGAAATAAATTGATTTATTTGATTTTTCAATACCCAAATGACAAATATCAATACTCCCACTCAATATATATAATAAACTAATATTTAACTAGTTTATTTGAGGTGTGGGTGTCATCTTTCATGATATATAAGCTAAATGGATCCAAGCAAAATAAAGTATGTTAGTTTGTCATCCTTATTCACCAGTAAAAGTAGATTTTTCACTTTTACATTTTAGTTATTTAGCAAGACCATAAATTTTGGAATGTAAATCTTGTCGTATTAAATGAATCATATATGTTCAGCCATATGTATTATGTTATTTTCATTATTTTATTTCTTTGTTGCAAGTTTGTTATTCTAGTTCATATTATACATTTTCCAAATCAACCAATTCAAATGATGTGTTATTAATGTTTGAACAATTGTCCACCTTATACACATTTTTTGAAATTTGAATCATTGGATTATGACAATGCAAGGTCCTTCAAAAATAAATTTTCCATGTAGGTTTAAAGCTTTAACAATATATTTTCACTATGTATACAAAATGAATTAGATTAACATGATGGTAAATGTTTTAAACAAATATTAAATACACCATATGCTTGGATTTCATAAATTGTTCCCAATGAATGTGGAAAATGTTCTTTTGTGCAATTTCTGAAATATCACATGTTTTGGAAAATAGATTGAAAGTAATTTATAATAAAATTTGATAAATTTTTAAATTCCAAAAACTTCTCAATATCAAGTTTGATACAATCGTGTAGTTTAAAAGGTCAATTTCACAAGGTGTCATATACTTTTAATCTATTGTTAACACTATTTATTTATTTATTGGCTTTTGAGGACTAGTTTTTGGCCTACTTTATCTTGTAAGTTGGACCCAAATTAATGTCTATGTGGCATCAATTTTATGGCCTATATGTAGCTCATAATCCTATTTATATTATTTTACTTTATTAGTTTCACATTTCAAATCAATTTTTAGATTTTACAATGAATTTCCTTTGTAAACTAATTGCATATTTACTAAACATGTAAATATAATTATTCAATGTCATCTTTGTGTGATGTGTTCATTTATAGTAATATAATTTTTTTTTGTGAGATTATATATTTCAAAATTGGTATTAACAATCTTGTATGTAATGTTTAATTCACAATTTCCTCAACTTTACTATTGGAATCCATAATCCATTCTTTGGCACTTCACTCAATCTTTTTCTTGTTTTTTTTTCATTTCACAAGAGAAATATTGTATGTTTACTTAGACAATATAATAGGCTAAAAGGTTCACCTTGGGGTGTTGAGTACTTCAAGTTGGGCATGGTAGTTGGACATTGGAGTCCAAATTGTTTGAAATTAATAAAAAAATCACTTGCAACATGGTATTGTATTTTTATTTATTTTTATTAAATAGTTAGAATGGGTTAATAATGTTTGCATTTTATAGTATTCTACCTAGAATTGTACATGATTTAAACAAAGGATGGTGCTTAACATTAAGTGATTGGGATTTTATATTGGAGTGATTAACGTTATGGTAGGGGGGTGAAATTTTTTTAATTAAAAATATATATGAATTAAAATCTAGGGTCCCATGTATTGGTTGTTGGGTAAAATTTATAATTTAATAAGTTTTATTTAATGATTATGTTTATTTTGAAAACCAAAATATAATTATATAGGATATGTGTCATCAACATTAGAAACATATTATAAATATAACATATGTATTGAAAATTATATATTATTTGTTAAAAAATTCAATTAATATGTTAATAAGTGAATTAATATTAGTAAATGTCTTAATGACCAAATATGAAGGAACATAAAGTGAAATGTCCCTTCACACCATTCATATTTGAATCATTTTGAAAAAACTTCCAGTTTAAATGGGTATTTTGCTCTTCCATTTCCTAGTTACCTAATAGCAGGATATGTTAAGTACATACGATATGTCAAAAATATAATAGTTTTATCACATGATCTTACCATATTTAGTGGTATCTCTATCACTCCTCATAACTTCAAATATTAAAATAAATATAAGGTATCAAAAATTGATGCAAATTTTTAAATTTTTTAAATAAATATGTTCATATTATAAAATTAGGTAATAATAGGATGGGGGAAAAAATGTTCTTCACACAATAACCCCCAAATAATACCTTGTTTGACATAGGCAATATAAACTTTTAACATTTAGTGTTCCCCCTAAGCATTGTGGTAACTAACCACCAATTCTACCTTAAGTATTTGCCTCATGTCCACATCTAGCCATGACATTACTATTTATGAAAATAAATTAAATATTATTATAGGGGTTCCCTACTTGCATGATGTCACTTTTATCATATTTGTCTTTTTCATTGTCATGATCTTTTACCAACATGTTAATGTGCACATATTGATGCAACTATTTATTGACACAATAGTCACTCAAATCTATGGAGTTGTTTCCTAAAGAACATTGTTTAATGAATCTTCCATTGAATTAAAAAAGTTGTGAAGCTAGAAACAATGATTTTCACAAGCAATCAATTTTGAATACTCTTTATTAATTGTCATTTGATAAATTTGGACTACATTAGAATGTGATCATTACTCAAACAATTCTTCGTGCACCCTAGTGACTACCAGTTGAAAAATTTAAACTACATTAGATCTAGTGATTGCCACTTGAACAAGATTGTATGCACCATGATGCATACACTTTTGAAAACTTGAAGAATTATGTTTGTGTTTGTATTTGGGCAAATGTCATGGGGGTTTGCAATGCACAAGGTGTACATGGATGAACACAAGTAGGAGAGGGGTGATGGGGGATCGATAAGAATTTTTTTTAGGCTACCACCAACTTGATCATTTTTTGCTATAGTAACTTGACATTGAATAACTTGTCAATTTCTCCTCAATCATGTGTATTTTGAATGGTAAATTTCCACTGATTGTTAACTTAAACACCAACACTAGATTTAAGTGCCACATCAAATTCCAACCTAGAGTTAATGTTAGGATATTGTCATGTGTGAATGCCATGTACATGTCTTGTACTTATTTCTAGGTGTGGCCGGATTTTTTTTAAGATGTAGGAAAGTAGAAGGTAGAACACATGTCCAAAAGAGGAATGTTTTAATGGAAATTTGATTAGGATTTGGAATGAACAACTTAAGAGTACTAAGGAGTTGTTCTAAAAGGTAATAAACAAATTATATTTGAAGATGAAGTGATCAAGAAGGGAGGTGAGGTTGCAAGCAATATGATGAAGAAGTCACATTCTGAATTATGGTTGTGAACTCTAAAATTTATAAAGATTATAGCTCCAAAACAAATGAGTTAAGGGTTTAAGGTTTAGCACACTAGATCAATTGAAGTAGATGTTCTATTTTCAAAATCTAATGATAGTGTCATGGTTTTTGCATACCAATCTTTGGCCTATATCCATTATGTGACTCATTAAACAATAATATGAATGCCCCAAACATGATTCCACATTGCCACTTGCATAGCTAAATTTTTAAAATTGTCATTGTTACTTGTACATACTTATTATTTCGAGTTCTTGGGATGGTTTACCCAAAAAGCTGCATTGCTAGGTTTTTCTCCCTCATAGTTTCATGCTCTTTAAGGCATATTGCTAAGATTAAAAGCAACTCCACCAAGGCATGACAAATGTTCTATTAACACCAATATGGTGAAATTTCTTGCCAATTGTCGCCAATTAAATGTCAATTTATCACCTCCAATTTGGCCCCAACAGTAATTACCTACTAACATTAACTTTCTGACCTTAGGAAACTATTTCATCCCACATTAGAAGTGTGCCTTGGGGTGTTTCCAAAATTGCTCATGTAAACTTGGTCAATGATGGTCATATCCTCCTCTGAGCCCCAAATCACAAGACTCATAACAAGTACCCAAAAGAAGCGAAAAACTTTGTTGTTACATTCAACATGTCATCGGCCAACACATCACATCTCAAAACTCCATAGCTTGAGTAGACTTGTAGTGTCTTGTTTCCAAATTGCTTCCAACATGGTGGTTGAGACTATGAACAACCCTTGGATCGACCCTACCTTCCATCTGTCTCTCTAATTTTTATTCAAATTTGTTTTGTGGGGAAAAATGAACCAACAACCACCAATGCACTAGTTGGTTGTTTTGTCCACTAGATGGGCTGCGGTTTTTTCATTCGACATCAGATGGGGTTCATCACAGTCCATTTTTTTTCGTTGTTGGCCATTGTACTTTTTTTGGGGGTTTGTTCTTGACTATTTTTTCCATGGACCTAACTTCACACATAGCTACCCTATTCACTTTCCTACCCTCATAAATGTTGTATCAACCTTGGTACTTTACTAATTATCCCCTACTGACATAGCTACCTTAATAACTAGTTATCCTACTAACCTAACTATTATACTAACCACCTACCATACTAACCTTACTACCATGTTAATTACATACCTTACTAACTTAACTTCCTTACTGACCTAACCATTGTACTAACTACCTACCTTACTTACCTAGTTACATTACTATTTACCAACCCTATATACACAACCACCCTATTGACATAAGTAGTTTACAAACCTAGTCACCTTGATAAGGTAACTTGTTTCCTACATAAGAACTTGCCTATCTACCTAGCTACCTTGCTAGTGTAACTTTCTTCTCACCTACTAACTTGCCTACACCTACATGCTTACCTACTATAATAACCTATTTACCTTATTCCTTGAACTTCCTTTTTACTTACTAACTTGCCTATTAACCCAATTAATGACCTATGTACCTACTTACCTACCTATGCACCCACCTTCCTACCTACCATTATGTTCATCTACTTACTTATGTTTTTTACATAGCCAAATACCTAACTAATTACCTACTCACTTTTCCCACCCCCCAATCCTACTTATCAATTTATTGAGGTTCGCCTTAATTCATGGATGATGAACATAGGTCCCCATTTGTAATTATTACAAACAATTTATAGTGGAAATAATGTCATAATTGCAGCCACTTTGGTTCAATTAATGCATATTTTACTAAATTTTGTTTACCTAATTTATTTATGGAATGGACATTATAATACATCTTTTCATGTAATTATTATAAATTTGTACTATTGGATTATGGTTTAGGTTTAAGGTTAGGACATAAATTAATTAGTAAGTTTTTCATAAATCTATCGTAATTAAGCTAAAATAGGGGGGGGGGGGGGGGTTTTGGGTTTAAAAAAATTTGAAAAAAAAAAAATTTTTTTATTTTTTTTTTTAAAAAAATGTGAAAAAAATTTTTTTAAAGAGAAAACAAAAAATAAAAACAAATT
>Ga0116228_10000504_pt1 | contig 29893 bp, 30 predicted proteins | sample S1TSphfallax_2_FD_89694 | JGI IMG/M metagenome (GOLD analysis project Ga0116228, IMG submission 89694) | Host-associated microbial communities from peat moss isolated from Minnesota, USA - S1T2_Fc - Sphagnum fallax MG | ecosystem: Host-associated > Plants > Peat moss > Unclassified | place... | reverse complement strand
TGTGGGTTGCAGCAATGCAGGAGGCAAGGAGGAGGAGGAGGGGGTTGTCGGGTGGAGCTTCACACACATAATGGGTGTGGCTTAGGTGTGTCACGGTTCCCGGACTTTGTGTACAATGCAGAGGGTGGTGGAGGCAGTGGACATGCAATTCAGTTGTCAGATGGTTGTTGGCAAGTGAAGTTCGAAGCCTCAGATATAAACATTCCTACTGTTGGCTATGAAACCACCACTCTCATGGGTGTGCCTCTTCCTCCTCCCCTTCGCATTGATGTTGTCCCTGAAACACTTGAGGGCATCATTGACAAAGCCTCTGGCAAGGTATGAATGATCTCTCTGTCTCTTTCTTTCTCACCCTCTTCCTTGCTCACCCATTCCTCCTGATTGCTTCTTTCTTCATCTCTTCCTCTTGCACCTCTCCTCTCCTCCTTATGTGCTCATTTGTGCATCATCAGGTCCTTGATCTTGTGGGTGAAGAAGTTCATAAGTCTGCTGCATCCAGACCCTAAAACAGATTGCACCAGCTTGTAGCAAGCATTATTCTCCACGAAGACACACACAATCAGTAAGAAGAAGAAACAAGGAAGAAATACACAGAACAAAGAAGAGAGAGGAATACACAAATCTAACAGGTTACCTATGCCACAATGAACTTTGAAGCTTTGGTCTGACATGTTTCTCCATCTACAAAACACTGAAAGGAAAATGGCTCTGATGAGAATTGTTTTTTTTTTTTTTTTGGGTCTTTGTTGTTGTTGCAGGTGGAATTGAAGTTCCAAGCAAAATTCTTTTTCTCAGCAGGAAATTTGTACCGACCACCACCGCTTCTAGTCAACACTCTCCTCACAACAGAGAGTGCACAAGGGGAGATTCGAGGAGGTCAGGGAAGCAGGCTTGATTCCAAGGGGAATTGTCGATTAGTGGGAGTGGCCCGGCTTGCACCCATTGATGATCTGTTCATGAGTACTTTTCTTACTCTCCCTTCTGATTGCCTTGCTGAACTCTCAGCTAATTTTGCATTCTTCACATAGTTACCTATTTGAAAAGATGCATTGAGTGTTGGAAAATCAATCCCAGAAGAACTAGTTAGGCATTTCTTTGGTCAAGCACAGTGCAAGCAAGCAAGTCAGGTCCATGAGAGTTCAGGTGGCACCATTATCATCATGGATTTCTTCTACTTGTGATGATGTGCAAAGCTCTCTGGTACTACTACAAGTGCCAATCTGAAGCTCTCTCTCATCTTCTGGTACTGGAATTGCTTGTCAATTGTGCTTGACCCCACATGTAGTAAGTGGAGATGGTGTTTTTAGTCTGCAGTCAGATCACCATCCATGGAACACAAACAGGGGAAACCCAACAAGAAGTTTGCATTTGTATTTTTTTCTTCCTTCTGAGGTTGACGAAGAATTGAAAGAGAACCTACCCAAGGATTCAGCTTCTTCAGTATCTCAACAGGTTTGAGGATGCAATCTCTCATGGTACAATTAGGTTTGAGGATTTTCTGTTGCTGGACTTGCTCAATTGGAAAAGAGACACTAGGTGTTGTTGTTGGCCCCTTCCTCCTTGTTTTTTGTCTATCTACGAGGGTCACCACCCTAAACTCTAAACCCATACTTACATGAGCTGTGCAAGACAACAAAGATGAGCATGTGCTGACAATGATCAAGAATGATGAGGCTTGTTCTCTTAACTATTACACACATCCATTCACGAAACCAATTGCCAAATAGCAAAGGTAGGCATGCCAGCCATTTGTGTTGAGGAACGGAAGTGGAGATTTTGCAAACCCACAATTGCTTGCTGTGCCAAGTGACAAACATTGCAACAGGATCGGCAGCACCATCAACATTTGATGCATCCAGCAAAAATACTCGCCAGCAGCAGCAGCAGCATGTGGTGTGAACCTCATGAAGGAAAAATGCATGCATGTTGCCACCAACCCATCAAAGCCAGAGGGGTACTAGATATGGCAGTCTGAAAGCATTCTCGAACTGATCGCTGTACCCAACTTGCAAACCTAACAATCTTTCAAAAATCTCTCTCTCTATCTCTCCCATCTTACCAAATTCTGCTATCTTCTTCTTCTTCTTCTTCCCATCTGTTCTCGCGACAAAACAGAAGCGGCTGGGGGAGGCTGAAGAGTGAGGGAGGGAGTGAACGGGAGCGACGCAGTTTTTCTTTTCCTTTTGGGATTTTCTTTTACTTTCAGACGAGCCTTCCTTCCTTTCTTTTACTTACTTTCTGGGATTCCTGTTTTCCTTCTATCACTCGTTGGGGGGGGGGATGGTGGCCTGTACCCGGAGGATACATTGAGACCCGCAGGGTACCAATATGACCGCACGGCGATCGGCGGGTTACTCACGGTGGGACCGGTGTCGTGCGGGTATCTGATTCTGCATAACCTCCGGTTCCGGATATTTGAACAAAAGTCAGAATAAAAGAACCTCCGGGTCCTATTCACGGGCAAACCATTCAAGGTTCATCAGGTTTCATGGAAGAACCGGCGGTTCTAATTCGGCCATTTGAATGTTTCGGTGACCGCGGTGGTGTGTACCAGGAGGCATTCAGGCTCTTTGATACCCGCGGTTATCAGCTCCGATGCTGGAATTGATAACCGGGAGAGGGGAGGGGCGGACATATATTCTGCGCGGGAAAAGTTGAGGTGCCGTCTTTTGGTTCCCGCTCAAATCCAGGTCCCCATAACTGAGGTCCTGAACGGGACCAGATCTCGGTTTTTGAGAGAGTCTCTCTTTTACGTACGATCCTATTCTTTTGCTCAAATTGGACTTGAGGGAAGTGGAAAGATGAGAGCACGGCAAAAGATAAGCGAGAGAGAGAAAGAAACTTTGCGAAGAGAAGGAAGTCTCGGGAGGAGCGATGGTGGCCGCGACAAACCAGCGTCGCTTGCTTGTTCTGAATTTTTGTGGGTGGTAGGAATTTTTACAGCTCTATTGAATTTGCATTTTATTCTAGAGCCAAGGAAGAAGGCGAGCAACAAACAATCCGGAACGAAATTTTCCCCAGCTCTTTTGGTTCAGAGACTGAGAAGTTGAGGAGTTTTGTTGCAGCGTTAGTCTCCTAATTCCTTGCTTCGTTGGTTCCCTCCCCTCCCCTCCCCTCCCTTCCCTCACTCCCGCGCAGAAACCAAGCTTTTGCTTTTCCGATGGGTATGAACAAATGTGATACGAGAACCCACTTGTGAACACCAGACGGGGAAGCCAGAGAGAGAGAGAGGGAGAGGGAGAGAGATCGATCGAGGGAGCTAGCTATGAGGGGGCTGGGAAGAGGAATCAGGGGGAGGGGGGATGTGAGAGTAGGAGGAGGTGGAAGAGGAAGAGGAAGAGGAAGAGGAAGGTTTGGAGGAGTAGGAAGGGGATGGAAAGACGCAGGCGTAGGGCTAGACATGCAACGACCCAATGACGACAGTAGCGTGAGGAGAGTGGGGAGATCACGCGTGTGGCGCTCTTCGGAGGATGCATTGGAAGCTAGCTTCGGTTTTCACATCTTCTCAGAAGGAGAACCTCGACTCGGCTGGCTCCTCAACATGGCTTCGGTATCCTTTTCCATAACATTGTTTTTGCCCTCTCTATCTCTCTGAGAGGTATCCACAGTCTGTCTTCTGACACCATCCTCCTCTGTTATGATGCTTGCTTTGCAGTCGTCAATAGAGGATCAGGACAATGACAATGTTACCTTCAGCTGCGTCAACCTCTACTTCATGTGCCAGGTTTGTTTGTGTCAAGTCCTAAATGTTGCACTTCCACTTGTTGATTGGGAATTGTAAGAGCAGTAGCAGAAGAAGCAAATAGCTCAAGCTCCTCCTCTATGGGAAGAAATCAAATGGCAGCATCACATTTTGGGGGAATGAAGATCATCCATCACATTCTTCTCAGTTCTCATGCAGTAGTCATGTAAACTAGTGAAGAAGAAAAAGAAGAAGAAAGTAACAATGACACCCAAAAAACAAAATTGAAGAATGTGTCTGCTCTGTTTTTGGGAATTCAGGATGGGTCTACCTTCAAAGCGCAATTCAAGTTTGCGCCCTACTTCTACATTGGAACCAAGGTGAACAAATCTGATCTGATCTTGTAGTAGCTGCAGAGAGTTTTGGTATACCTAGCTGGAAAAAGATTGATGATGGAATACACTTAGGGAGGTTTATGATGAGCAGGATTTGCTTGCTGAATGGGTGGGGTAGGAACTGGCAGTCAAGAAAGAAGAGGGAGTTTTGCAATTGCTGTGTTTCACATGATTTGCTGAAGCTGGACATCAATTGCAGCAGCAGGCTTTAAGTAGGTTTAGGCTTAAGATTCCTGTAGCTAAAAAAACAAACTACACAAAAGGCTTGTTGCTGAAATGGATCTGTCTCTCTCTCTTTGTGGTATATGATAGGAGAACACAGAGCTAGAGGTTGATGCATACCTACGGCGACGCTATGAGGGTCAGATTGCAAACATTCAAGTGGTCAGCAAGGAAGATCTGGGATTGGTGGGTTGTGTCCTCCTTATTCCTGGTTCTTCTATTTTGATTACATTCATTTAGTGGTTATTATTTGTTTTGGGTGTCCACTGCCACTCTTTCTCAAAACTGTGTCTGTCTGGCAATGGGTTTTTGTCCTCCTCCCATCTCTTGCAGAAAAATCATCTCTCAGGCCTGCAGCACTCCTACTTAAAGGTCAGCTTCAACACAGTCCAGGAGCTTATGAATGTGAAGAGTGAGCTACTGCCAATTGTGGATAGGAATCGGGCCAAACTTGATGCAGCCCAAGCCTATGAGTCCCTGCTTCAAGGCATGACAAGGTTAGAGAAAGAGAGATGAACAACCCCTTTTCTTCACTTTTGGAACCAGAGGGAGGTTGCAAAAAAACCCTTTTGTTGCATAATTTGCTTGTTTCTTTGTAAAATATATGTATGATAATAGTGTCTTATTGTCTCTGGTTGGAGTGCGCAGCACCAAGCAAGCTACAGGAAAGATACAGGACTACGTTGACTTCATTCTGGAGATGCGCGAGTATGATGTACCATATCATGTGCGCTTTGCTATTGACAATGGTTGGTGCTGCTGCACGTATGTTTCCTGAGTTTCTTTCTATCTGACAAAGCAGTTATGCTGTAAAAAAGGGCTGGCTGGATAAACAAGCAACCATAGAGAGGGTTGAGTTTGGAGATGGGTCCAATTTTCTGAGTACATGATGCTGCTGCTCAACAGATATCAGATGTGGTTTGTGGTATATGGTGAGCATGGAGGCCTCCCAAACAAGACTGGAAAGAAGAACAGATCTGCTGCAACGTGCAGAGGTGCGAGTGTGTGCCTTTGACATTGAGACCACCAAGCTTCCTCTCAAGTTCCCAGATGCATCTTACGACAGTGTAATGATGATTTCATATATGATTGATGGTCAGGGTTACCTCATTATCAACCGAGAGGTTAGCCAACTCACTCAATCACTCACTCACTCACTCACTCACTCTCTGACCAAAGATCTCTCTTGAAGAGCTGTGTGTGATGTGATCAGGCTTCTTGGTCTCTTATTTTGAGAAACAAAATGTGACGTTGGAAACTGCTGCATGGAACTTTGACTGCAAATCACGATCAATTTCACCTGCCCCCCCTCAAGGGAAGACTCAATTTCTCATGATGGGTTGGTTGTGGGTGTAGTGTGTAGGTCAGGACATTGAAGACCTGGAGTACACACCTAAGCCCGAATTCGAAGGCCACTTCAAAGTCACCAATGTTACACAGGAGGTGATGAGCTTTGCCATCACTGCTCAAGATGGGTGTTGATAGGTCCATCGGTTTGATTATGTTTGGAACAGTATAGCTTAGAAACGACCCAGTTGACATATAAGGATCATAAATGTAATTTTTTTAATTCATAGGCGAGAACCAAAACTGGGGAGTTCCACATATGGCTTCAGTAAGTTTGAAGGTCCAATGTTTTGTCTGGCAGAAGGAACTCCTTGTGAGCTGGTTTTCACACATGCGAGAAGTGAAGCCGGGTATATATGTCACCTACAATGGTGACTTCTTTGATTGGCCTTTCATTGAGCAACGTGCCCTTCATCATGGGATGAGAATGCATGATGTGAGCAACCACCCTTATCTTTGCTTCAATCTTCACAGTGTGGCTTTTGCCTAGAAGGAGAATTGGGGGAAGCAGTTTGATTTGTGAACAAACCACACCAAAAGAATCAATCAGAGAATGAATCCTGCTTTCTCTAATCAGAGTTGAAAGTTGGGATTCATCATTCCATGTCACATCAAACTGCCACTAGCATTTGGTGTTGGTGATTCCTGCTCCAGAAAAAAGGCAATGACTGCTTGTTGTTGTGAACCTTACACTTTGGCTTTTTGGCAAACAGGAGATAGGCTTCCGGTGTGATGCTCAGCAGGGGGAATGCTTAAGTAGGTTTGCTTGCCATTTGGATTGCTTCGCTTGGGTGAAACGTGACAGTTATCTGCCACAGGGAAGCCAAGGCCTCAAGGTATGCTCTCTCTCTTTTTCCATTCCACTATTACATGGGATTCACAAAATCTTCAGGATTGTTTGTCTTTATGTTCCACAAGGGTCCTTTCTGTTTTTCCTGCATGGTTGGTTGGGTTGTCAATTTAACGAAGTTATAGTTCTCATATCAGTCATTCTGGCAATGTGCATGACAGGCAGTTACTAAGGCTAAGTTGGGCTATGACCCTTTGGAGGTCAATCCTGAAGACATGGTTCGCAAAGCTGTTGAAGAACCTCAGGTTTCTCCACAATTCATGATTCTCTACATACTGTTGTCAGTTCCTCCAGTCTTAAATAGTGCTGCTGCTCCATGATCACCACTTTTTTCTTTCCATGTGAGGAGGGTATGAAGCATAACTGTGTTATACTAAGTTTTGTTCCCAAAGGTCTGCAGCCAGCTTGTAGGAAACAAAGGGGAAAGTGGGAAGAGAGTGAGGGAGAGAACTGCAGCTTCCATGCATAATGTTGTGGTCCATCTTCTTCCAATGACCTTTGAACTTGCTGGGTACAGACAATGGCCTCCTATTCTGTGTCTGATGCTGTGTCGACCTACTATCTATACATGACATATGTACACCCGTTCATCTTTTCTTTAGCCACAATCATCCCAATGCGGCCAGATGAAGTTCTGCGAAAGGGATCAGGGACACTCTGCGAGATGCTACTAACAGTTCAAGTGAGTGTTTTGATTCTTCTCAGTTAGCATCTGTCTTTCTTTCTCTTCCTTAAGAAGCTCTCTTCTTAATAACCCACTTCCCAGTGCATGTTTAATGCATTTGTTGCAGTTTTGTTATACAGACTCTGATTTGATGCTCTTATGGATGGAAATTCATCCATGTTCACTTGCTAAAGAAGAGGAAAAGGACAACCCACTATACAAATACACATGTTCTAGAGCATCTCCAGTAGCTCTAAGAGCTGGATAACTCGTTGTACTTGGGAAAATTTGATCACAAAGTCTGCGAAGAGAGCAGGACAGGAAGTGCATTCAGATCTCTTCCAGGTACACCCAGCCTGATAATCAGTGTTTTTCCAGGCATATAAAGGGAACATCATATGTCCCAATAAGTACAAGTCTGAACAAGACAAAGTCTACAATGGGCGAGTTCTTGAAAGTGAAACCTACATTGGAGGCCATGTGGAGTGCTTGGAGAGTGGCGTCTTTCGCTCGGATCTGCCAACACGCTTTCGCCTTGTGCCTGAAGCTTATCAGGTATAATTTCCTTTCTCCAGTAATGGTGGAAACTTGGGTAGGGCTGTCTTCATGAGCCAGATATGCACATCATTTACATTGAAGTGAAGCATGGTACTGCTGGTGTGTGATTGGTTTTCTTGACAACTTGGTTCTTTCTGTTGGGTTCTAGTGCTGTTGAAATGCACTGTTGTGTTTACCAGCAGTGGCTTGTGAATCTATGCTTAAAAAGTGATTGAACCCCATCTCACTGATGGTTGCAGCAACTCATTGATCACCTAGATCGTGATCTGCATTATGCGATTGTTGAAGAGGGAAAAATGGGGCTCGACTCAGTGACCAACTATAATGATGTCAAGGAAGAAATCAAGCACAAAGTAGTTCCTTTGCTGCTCTCTTCTTGTTCTCTTTCCTTTACATAGTCAAACATGTTTGTTCTTGTCAACAGTCAAAAGAAAAAAGTTCTAATCTTGCTAACCATAATTTGGGTGCATTGGATCAGATGTTGTTTTGCAATAGTATTTTATCTTTTTTTTCTCGTTCCTTCCAGTGATTTGCTGACTGAATGAGTGTTGGCTAACAATTTCTGTGTCAGCTTGAGATCCTGCGTGATGCACCCAATAGAGAAGAGAAGCCAGTTATTTATCACTTGGATGTTGCTGCCATGTATCCAAATATCATTCTCACCAACCGCCTTCAGGTGTGTCTGGATTCCCTTTCCTCTAACTGCTCTGGGTTATGCATTTAGCCATGCTTGTCTTGAAACCTGACAGATGCAGAGTCCAATGTTTAAGCCAAGTAAATCTTCTTAAAGGACTTACATTGTGAAATTGCTGGCCGGCTGGCTGGCAGCCTCCTTCTATTGTGACTGATGATGTCTGTGCGGCATGCGATTTCAATCGGCCTGGAAAGACCTGCCTTCGGCAAATGGAATGGGTTTGGAGAGGGGAAACCTATTCAGCTAAACGCAGGTCAACCCCCATCCCTGGCTTTTCATTTTCCTTGGGTCACAGGTTTTGGGTCACACACACCTGTGATTTGACTACAGGAAAACTGGGGCCCCAATGGCTTCCAGAATCTGTGTATGATTTCTGTTGCATTAATCAGAGGTAGTGGAAGTGATGACAGTGAATATAACCACCTGAAGAACCAAATTGAGTCCGAACAGTTCCATCCCAGTAGTGAGGGAGGATTACCTCGATTTTTCCGAGACCTTCCCAAGGATGAGCAGCAAGCAAAGCTTAAAGACCGGTTAAAGAAGTACTGTCAGAAGGTTTTTTTTTCCACCCATCTTGTCTTTGCAATTCTCGCCCTCCCTTCCTGAGTTTGGGTTGACACATCAGTTTAAATTTTGTTTGTACCGTTTCATGACTGCACTTCATTGTCATGTTATCTTCAAATCATTGTTGTGAAGAGTTCTCTGTGAATGTTTTCATAACTATGGTTTTCATTCCAAGGACTGAGAGTCAAGTGACAACAGGTATACAAGCGTGTGCTGGATAAACCAATCACAGATATTCGGACAGCTAGCATATGCATGCGTGAGAATCCGTTCTATGTGGACACTGTACGGAGGTGAGTAATTGGTTTTTTTTTCCTGCCTCCTTTTATCTTTCATAGTTATTGTGAAGATGCACATCAACAACATGCTCTATTTTGATGCTATTGGTCACTGGCGGTTGAGTGTCAACAAGGGAATTATTATTATTAGTTTTCCCCCTCTCCAGACTCCTTTTCCAAGTCACAGTAGATCTATACAGAGCTCATCAGCACTTTGAATAGTATCTTGAGCAAAACTAGTTTTGGGGCTTGGGATATCATCACCTGCTACAAACTCTCAGAGTTTTTCTGTGGGGGTGGGTGGTCTTTCTACCATGGTATTACAGTTTCCGAGATCGACGGTATGAGTATAAAGGACTCAATAAGGTGTGGAAGGGAAAGCTCTCAGATGCCAAGGCCAGTGGCAATCCAATTAAGGTCCAAGAAGCTCAGGTAGGGTTTAGGGTTTAGGGTTTAGAGCTTCTGACAGTTTCAATGGGTTTTTGCACAAAAGGGATCATGAAAGAGAATGCAAATGAGTGAATAGAAGGCATGACTAAGAAGCAAATGGAAGGAACATGGACATATTCTTCTAATTTATTTCTCAAATGTTCCTGGCAGGATATGGTGGTACTCTATGACTCATTGCAGTTGGCACATAAGTGCATACTCAACTCATTCTATGGATATGTTATGCGCAAGTAAGCTTCTTGGACACCTCATCAATCCTTCGCATCTTCACACAAGAATGAGACTGTTCATGGACTAGGAACCTCAGGAGAGTTTATATCTAGCTTTTTGCGCCTACCATGCTTGATGACCCAGAAGCTGTTGGAAACTCTTTGTGTGTGTTTTTTCTGTGTAAAGGATTTGATTTTGCCTGCTTGTGTTTTTCTCTTCTGTGTTCTTGTATATGCAAGCAGACAAATCTCACAACATTGTTGTGCATCTAATTCAACTGACTTAAAAATCCAAAGCTTTTGCTTTGCAGGGGTGCCCGTTGGTACTCCATGGAGATGGCAGGAGTGGTGACCTACACAGGTGCAAAGATCATACAGAATGCTCGCATTCTAGTTGAGCAGATTGGGAAGCCTCTTGAACTTGACACAGATGGAATCTGGTGTGCTTTGCCGGCATCGTTTCCTGAAAGCTTTACTTTCAAGACCAAGTAAAAACTATGGTGCCCTGCTTTCTTGCTTGCTTATTTGAACATTGTACTATATATTCCACCTTGATAATTCTTTGGAGTTTTCCAGAAGGTCTGTTTCAAAGTTTTTCTCTGCACCAGGGCACCTTCTTGTAGTACCCATGTGCAAATCCGGACTGGTCAGTGCAATGTCTTTGAAAGATGACAATTCTCCCAGAAGCACAAACCTGTTACCACTTACCATTGGCTTACAACTATGTACTTGTTTGAAATTTTGCCAGGGATGTGAAGAAAAAGATCACAATCTCGTACCCATGTGTGATGCTTAATGTCGATGTTGCTCTGAAAAACACCAATGACCAATACCAGGTATCTTTTTGGTCGTCCCTGTGTGTGGATTACAAGCTGTTATATGTCCCTCTCTGTGTGGGTTACAAGCCGTTTTATGGCCTTCTCTGTGTGGATTACAAGCTGTTTTCACATAGCAAAAAACCGGTCCATGGGTGGAGGACAAGAAATGCCCATGACAGCAGTTGTGAAGCTTAACCCTCCATGTATGCTTTTTGATGACATTGTAAGGGTGTGGTTCTATAGACGCTGGTGGACAACTTGCAGCGAACGTATGAGACTACTAGTGAGTGTTCTATTGAGTTTGAGGTTGATGGGCCTTACAAGGTGGGTTGTTTCTGCTCAGCTACTTTTATCAGATTTATTTCTATTTTTTTTTGCTCTGTCTGTCTGTGGTCAGAGCCACAAAACCTTGCAGATACCACACATTGAAATACAAACCTATCAGGATTTTTTAAAAAAAGTTTACAAAATATTTGTATTCTCATTGGGTGGGTTTGATTTCACAAACTCAAATCAGTGAAATTTTTAGCAGAGTCCAACCCTCGAAGTGGTTCTCTATGTTCGTCTTGGTTGATGAAGAAATCAGTTTTGAGCAATTTGCAGCAACTGGGTTGTCTCACATTGCAGGCTATGATTTTACCAGCGTCAAAAGAAGAAGGGGTGCTTCTTAAGAAGCGTTATGCTGTGTTCAATGATGATGGTACCCTGGCTGAGCTGAAAGGCTTTGAAATAAAACGGCGTGGAGAGCTCAAGCTGATCAAAGTGTTTCAGGTGAACTGACTCTCTCTCTCTCTCTCTCTATCTTGATTGATTGATTATCTTGGTACCTCCTGACTTCTGTCTGGAGGATTCCAAACATGGTCAGGATGAAGATTAGAAGAGAGCAAATGTAGCATCTCATTGAAGATTCAGGTCAGAATTACCTTGTTCAACTGCAGGTCAAGTCCCTCATCAAATGTGTCTGGTTTGAGTCATCAGGAAAGAGCATTTTCTGGGAGTCTTGTGGTGAGTGATTGAGGATGCCCACTGTTTGTTGTTGATAGGCTGAGGTGTTTGAAAATTTTCTTCAAGGAGAAACTCTGGAGGAGTGCTATGCTGCTGTTGCTGCTGTTGCTGATCGGTGGCTGGACTTGCTCGAGGTGAGTCCCTATCACAAACTTAAAACAACTTCCTCCTTTGTGAATATGGGCATTATTGTAAGGTATAAACCAAATAGGAAGTTGTAAAGCATTCAAGCATCTGACAATGTGTTACAGAACCAAGGTATAGACATTGCAGATGGAGAGCTCCTGGACTATATCTCAGAATCAAGCACCATGAGCAAGTCCTTAGAAGACTATGGTGAAAGGAAATCCTGCGCAACCACAACAGCTCGTCGTTTGGCTGACTTCCTAGGGGATGAGATGGTGAAGGACAAAGGGCTAAGCTGCCGCTACGTTGTTGCTCGAGACCCACAGGTTTCTCCCTTTTGCCACACACCTTCTTGCTTGACCATTTGGAGTTCCACCCCTGCTGCCTATCCCTGACAGATGCTTGTCCCCAGTTGATGCAATTACTGATGCTTGTGAGGTCTTCTTTATTCATTTTCTGTATACCCATTGTCATTCTCTTTTGGTTCGAGTGGTTGGTTCATCTGAATCTATTCACAGGACAGTCTTGCAAAAATGCAAGAAGTCTTGCGCTGAACCCTTTTCTGGCAAAAAGTGAGGACAGGGGAGCTAATTTTGAAATGTGGTGTGTTGGAATTGCAAGGTAGATGCTGTGATTTATTGTGTGTGAATTGTTGCATTTTGCAGGGTGCACCTGTAAGTGAGCGTGCAATTCCAGTGGCAATCTTCGAGACTGATCCTGGTACATCAGGCATCACTACCTCACAGAGACAATCACATACTGCAATGGAATCTTCACAGTTAGAATCTGGATCATCATATACTTTGTCCTCAAAAGGCTGGAATCAGTACAACATGTACAAGGGAACATACAAGATGCACAGAACCAGATGAAGTAGAAGCTAATACCTGGAAAGTGGGTTCACAGAAGACACACACACAAGACTTCAGTATCTTGTGCTTGCAGAAAAGCTGGTATACAGTATAGTGTCTCACAGGGTTGAAGATGAAAGCAAAAAAATCCAGTACAGAAAATATGGCATTCTGATCTTTGTTTCAAGCAAGTTGCTGATGCAAAGTGTATGCTTTTTGGGTTGCAGATGTCATGAGGACGTTTGTACGGAAATGGTGCAAGTGTTCTGCAGATGTGGCAGTTCGCACAATTGTGGATTGGGGTTACTATCGCCAGCGTCTCAGCTCTGCTATCCAAAAGATTATTACAATTCCTGCAGCCATGCAAAAGGTAAAAGAAATTACAGATTCTTTTTCCATACTATAATGCCCTCTTTTTTTTGTACATTTAGATTCACTCTTTAGCAACCAATCTTCAAAATAAGGCAACTCAGCTCTCAAGATTTCTGAAGAAGACCTGATCAGCCATATCTTTCTCAATCACGAATTGTAGGTGGTCAATCCGGTTCCAAGGGTTCCTCATCCAGAATGGCTGTGGAAGAAGATTCGAGAGAAAGATGACAAGTATCAGCAGCGGAGCTTGAAAGACATGTTTGGGCCAAAGGTGCTGCCAGTTTATAACCAACATTTGGAAAGCGAGCTTGCAGGAGATGTCGAGGATATGGTTGGTCCCAAGGTCAATAGTTTGGGTGGAGGCCCCAGACCCATGATCCACACATTTGAGACTAACAAGGAAGTGAGATTTCCTACTGCACCCAATTCTGAAAGTGGCATGGCTATTCAACCACAACCACAAAAAACCACTAAAGTCAGAACACCAGACAGGAATGCGGATTACTTGGCATGGCTGGAGCATAAGAAAAGAAAGTGGAAGGAAATACGAGAGAATAGAAAGCGTTCCAGGTGTGCATGTACTTTGCTATAACTGGGTGCTAGTTTTCTATCACATTTTCTCTATCTAGTTCCACCTGCAGCTTGTCTATCTCATATCCCAGGACTTCTCGAGCATCTTACCTGCTTGGTTGATGAGATTGGATTGACAGAAAAACTCAGAAGCTTTTTTAAGTATGTGAAGCAGGACACATTTAGTTATGATCGTAGGAAGAATGTTGCCTCTATTAGACTATGCAGATCGGAGATTCTTACTGCTTTTCTCATGAATCAAATTGGGGTTGACTGTTGAATTGGATGTGTTTTCACAGACAAAATTTCGAACAAGAAGACAGTGGTGGGCATCGAGAGGGGATATCTGGGACATTTTTGTCAAGGAAAGTTGGGAGACAGGCACAGGCTGGTCTTGGAGCTTTTTTCAGAAACCGAGAAGCTGCACTCACTCACTCCCATTGGCAGGTGTGTGAGCAGTTTCTGCAAATATGAGCTGTGTGGAAAATGTCTGATGACACGCAGGAGTGATTTGAAGTTTCTCCTGGAAGCTATCAACAGGGACCTGGATTATAAAATCTGAGGATGTATGTGTTTTCTGTAAGCTTGTATCTTTGGAGATGGGAATCTCATGCACTTATTGGGTTTGCCCTTGGCAGATCTTGCATTTGGCTCCTTCCCAGAGGCCTGGGGAATTCTCAGCTTGGGTGCTGTCTGATGGCAACATGTATAAGGTACCTGTACAAGTGCCACGTGTGTTTTATCTCAACACACGGGCACCCAACACTGAGGAATACCCAGGTGCAAGAGTCAATCGTGTGCTGCCCCATGGACGCCAATCCTTCAATCTTATTGAGGTCTGTTGCACTGTGTGGTTGTAATCCTGTTCTTGGACTCAAAAGGCACTGACTGACTGTGTTTTGATGAGCCAGGGTTGGGAGATTGACCTCTGACCCATGATGGTATCTTTGCTCCTGAATGGCAGAGACTGTGTCTTTGAAGCAGGAGATGAGTAGATTACTATGCCAATTACATCTGTAAAGCATTGATTTCAGTGTGATGAGCAGGATATCAGATTCAGAGGTCTCTGAAAAGCACAGCGAGAGAGAGAGAGTCATACTGAACAGATGGTGGGAACTTGGCTTGTGCAGGTGGTGATAGATGAGAAGCAGTTCAAGGATGCAGGTCGAATGTTGGCTGCACATCTAGCAGATCCTGAAGTTGAAGTATGTTCCTGGTGACACACTTCTCCACACCTGGCTAGCCAAGAAAGCCAGATATGTGTGTGTGCATGCATGTGTGTGAGGTGTTCTATAATTCTTTGTTCTGATTCTAATTCTGTCGGACTTGGATGGGAACAGGGTGTATATGAGACAAAGCTCCCACTAGCGTTGCATGCATTACTGCAGCTAGGCTGTGTGTGCATGGTGGATCCAAAAGCTCGGAATAGGACCATAAAACAGGGATGGTCTCTAAATGACCTTCGCATGAAGACGACTACAGAGTGCCCATATCTCATTGACAACCTCCCTTTTTTCTTTCTTTACCACAGGTTGCTTCCATTGTAGCTTCGTCATGTTTATAGAGTCTGGTGTCTTGTGTTTGCAGAAACTACTTTTCTTCCTTGGATTTTATTGGGTTTCTCTAGTGTTGATGCTGTTGTTCTCCCAGGACTTTGAAGCCCATTGTGCAATAATAAACCTGAGTCTCATCTCCCTCTAGAGTTTTTGCCTTTTTTTTCTTTTGTCAGAATGTAACTTAGCAAAAATGTTTTATGTCAGATGTTCCCACTGCCCTCTATGAAACTTCCTGACATAGTGGAACAATACTCGGGTTGCAGCTCAATGGACAACAGAGGAATCTATGCTCTTTATATGCCAGCAGCAACAAAGACATTGGTTGTGGTGGTGAACCCTTTCAATAACCGTGAAATTGCTGCAGCGCAGTTGGAGCGCCAGTTCCAGATTGCTGTCCGCAGCCAAGATCAACCCAAAGCAGACAATTCTGAAGTTTCTTGCAAAGTAAGCTGCTTTACTTTGCAGCAGTTCCCTGGCCTCAAACCATGCTAGTAACAGCCTTCACAATTATGGGTTTTGTTGGCACATTCTATTGAGACCAGTGCCATTGGGAACCATTTCAATCTTTGTCACTGGGTCTGAAATTCTGAGCTGAGAAAAATCTGCAAATGACATAAATGTGCAATGCACCGGCCGATTCATCCCTGGCTTTGTTTTCTTGAACAGGTTGAGTATGCTGTCAACAATGCAGATGCTGGAAGGCTCCTACAAAGAACACTGAATGAGTACCGGTGAAGTCTCAAGATCCATTCTTTGCAGTGGATGTCACACAATTGACAGCCAAACAAGTGCTTTTTTTTAATGTAGTGAGTACTTTAATGAATTGATCACTGTGAAGTTTCCATATTTTGCAACTCATGGCAGCATGGCTTTCTGTTTGCAGGGATCAGCATAGGGGTCCAACAATTGCAGTGGTTGAGTGCCCAAGCCTGAATTCTACCATTGCAACTGTCCCAGTCCTGTCTGATTTCCCTTGTGTAGAAATTGCGTGTAATGCTCGTGACAGCCAGTACCAGGTTGGTATCATCTCACTCACCAAAACTTTTTCCTTATTGTAACTGATCCAACTCTTGCTCACTCTTGCTTGCTTCATGTCTTTCCAAGATCTTATCTTCCAGACTGAGGAGAAGGTGAGGGGACAAGATGAGAGGAGAGCAGATGAGACAAAGAGAGGAGAGGTGATGAAATTTGCTATGCTTTAAGACAAATTTTATGCTGGGTTTTGGGGAAACAGGCACTTGGGTGGCAGCCACTGGCAGGCAGGGTAGCGATGCAGCGATGTGCGGCAAGTGCATTCTGGCTACATGAGAGGATCACATTGTCACGATATGCACATGTATGGATCTCTAGACAAAGTTGCAGCAGGATTTTTACAGGGTGTCTAGTTGGTTTTAGTGCAGATATGATTCTTTTGGATCAGAAATTGGTCACGTAGTGGTGCAAATGCTCAAAGATTTCACTTCAACTGTGGACACAGATCATCATTGTGAAGAACCAGTTCTTATCAAATGACCCCATATGCAGGTTCCACTTGGAAATTTCAACTCTGACTGGCTGCTTTTCACAGCAGACACATTTTATGCACGTGCCTTACGTGATCACTCACAGGTCCTACTCTTTTGTCCAATTACATCTCTTGGCTCTTCTTGTGTTGGTCTATCGGGTGTATGAGATTTATGTAAACTTTTCCTCTATTGTTTTCCAATGAAAATGTTGAGCTTTTAAGGGAGCAAGTTTCCCTGCTTGTTTGTTTTGTTTTGTTGTACATGGATTATTTGCATTGCTCTACAAGGGAGTTTTCTAGTGGTTCTCAGTGTACACTTGTCTCAGAGCAATGTCAAATTTGAATTCTTTACTGTCTGGCTGCAGGTCCTTTGGGTCTCAAGTGATGGGTTGCCAGACCTGGGCGGGATACCTGAAGATGAACCCTGCTTCGCTGATGAGGTGGGTTTTCTCTCCCTGGGATCTTCTTCTGAGAAACTTAAATATGCAGCTAGTTTTGTCTGTCTCTTTCTCCTTCCCTTTTAAGTCTCACACAAGTGTTGTGCTGGTTAGTGCAGGTCCAACAACCAGCACTGACATATCCAGGTGCATACCGCAGCATCAGTATTGAACTCAAGGTCAATACCTTCTCTTAAAGAGTTGTCTTCTCATCATGCAGACAACCTGCCCCTGGCTCAGGTCTAATCCTTAGGCAATGAGATCTGATGAAATGCCTTGGATTGCAGGTGCATCACTTAGCTGTAAATGCATTGCTCAAGAGCAGCCAAGTGAATGAGATGGAAGGTGGAGCTCTCTTAGGTTTCAGTTCAGATGTCCAGGATGCAGCCGGTGCAGTGGGAGTACAGACAAGCTGGGATGAAACTGTATCATGTGCACCCGCTTTCCAAGTCTTGAAACATATGGTGCAGGGGTGGCTTAGTGATGCTGTTTCCTCAGGAAATGTTTTTGCTGATTGCCTACTGCAGCACCTATACCGATGGCTCTGCAGGTGCACTCCTCAAATACCCGGAGTTTTTTCGTTTTTTTCTGACATGTATAAAGGAGATGAGTTTTTCCTTTCCTTTTTTTTGTTTTTGTTTTTGTTTCTGACCTTGTTGAAAGATGTTATTCCTAGGTTAGGAACAGCCACTACAGTAAAAGATATTGTGTGCAGCTAAGGGTGTCAGACCTCAGGTTTCCTTTTATCCAGTCGTTGCTGTGTCAATTTTCTAGATTCTGTCCTGGAAACCCTGGAGAGATTCACTTGGGTTTTGTCACTCTTTTGTTTGCAGTCCACTATCAAAGCTGCATGATCCTGCACTTCACCGGATTCTTCACAAGGTGTTTTCTTTCAGTGGAATACTTTCTTCCATGCAGAGTTATTGCTAAGTCATTACACTTTGATTGAAGCTTTGCTGAAATAAGGGAGTTGATCAATGGTGTATTTCTGTTCAGAAATCTTTGGCAGAGGAGCATCTTGGTTCTAACAGAAAAATCAACATCCCACAGTTTTCTGGATGTACCTAATATTTCCCACCTCATAATTCAGAATTTTGGTTGAGTGTGCAGGTCATGCAGAAAGTGTATGCATTGCTACTTGCAGAGCTGCGGAAGCTGGGAGCAACCATTGTGTTTGCTGATTTTTCTCGCATCATTATTGCTACTGGAAAGTTCCAGGTCCCTGCTGCCCAAGGCTATTGTGAATACCTTCTCAAAACCATAAAGACAAGGTATGTGAGCTGTGGCTTCATTTCAATCCTATGGCAGCTGCTGCTGTGGGATTGCTGTTTGGTGAGACCCAAGCTTTTTGAGAAATTCTTTGTCTGGTGGTTCAAAAACCTCCTTGGGCAAAGCTGCTAGAGGTTGTAAGGAGTGACCTTTTTGTGCAGGGAGTTGTTTGAGTGGATAGACTTGGAGCCGAAGATTTATTGGCACTCACTTCTTTTCATGGATCAGGTCTGTGAATTTTTCAATTGGATTACAACGAGTTTTTCTTCCTTGATTTTTGTCTGTAGAATGTCTTGCACTCCATGTTAGTTCCTCCTCACTACTTTTTTCTTGTGAAGATGTATTAGAGTCGTGTAGATAGTCAGATAAACTCTTTTATGGGTTGCTCCTCCTTCACAAGCTGGAGAGGCAAGTAGAGTTATCTACACAATCAGATAAACTCTTCACAAGTCTGCACCTTTGTAGCTGGAGAGATGGGAAATGAAAACCTCCTTTCTCTTGTTCATCAATAATGCATTGTGGGTAGTGTTTGAAAGTCCTTGAAGAGTCCTTGAAAGTCCTTGACTCTACACTGTTTCTCCACCTTGATATGATGCAGTATAACTATGGAGGTGTTCAAGCAAAAGATATCCTGCCATTGGATGCAGCAGAAACTGCTGACTCCTCCCAAGATGCAACACGAAATGGGTCCACTGAGATTGTATCAAACTGGAATATTGCTGAGTATCTCCCGAAGGCCACACTGGTATTGTTCCAGTCAATTGCGGGGGGGGGGAGGGGGGTGCAATGGGTATAGACTTGCTGAACTTGAGGAGGATTGCTCTTAAGAGGAGCGATTTGTTTTGTTTGCTTTTGGTGCTTCCTTGGATCAATAGAACAACTTGTAAAACATGCTCTGGCAGGAGATAGTGTAGTGTACCTTTCAGAGAATGTCTTTTTCTCATATGTGCCTTTTGATCCTGAGGTTTGAAAGACATGATCCTCACACTGAGACATAATTAACAAGCTTGCTATTGTGTGCAGGATTACTTTCTGGTGATTGTATCTGAGTTTGTTTACATCCCTTGGAAACATTCACAAGAGCAAGCTATCCAACGTGCTGAGGCTCTAGCTGCTGGGTCCAATTTTTGCACACCCTCTGTAACAGTCTCTGCTGCATCCGACATTGAAGCACAAGAGACTGCTTATCTCAAACATCAGGTCAAACTCCCTACTATTTCTTTGACTTCTGCTCACAGGCAGCTCATGCAATCTCTTTCAAAGTTCATGGTGAATTGTACAAACTCTCTTACAGCCTACTCTGAGCCCCCAAACCGGAAGGTCCATCAAGCACCAAATGAAACCATGACCTGATTATTGCATGGGATGTGTTCATGTGATGGGTTTGTTTCAGATTGCATCTTACTTCACAGACAAATTATTGAGGATAGTGAGGGACTTGCAAAAGCACATGCTTTCTAGAAGGATAGATGTGGACGATCCTGAGCTTCAACTTGCCCGTGAGTTTCCAAAACTGGCTGGCTCACACTTGGTAATGGGGGATGTTGCCCTTGAATTTATCAAGCATGTGTGTGCAGTTCTTGCACTTGACAACCGTGTCCAACACAATGTCTTGGTATGTCCAGATCTTTTGGCTCTCTCATTTTGGAAAGATTCAGGTCTCTCAATAAAAGATGAGTTTTGTGCTACCCCAATCAGGTGGCCATGTTTCTTAGGACTCTTAGCTTAGTAAACTTGTTAATGATGACAAATTCTCCTGCTATATATCCACCAGCTCTCAGATTTTTCTGTTTTTGCCTTTCAAGTCTACAAGCTTGTGACCCATAATCTGGAAAGCCTTATGGAGAGAAAGGAGATGATGAATTTCTGCACTTTCCTATTTGCAGATTATGAGGATGAACTTGCTAAAATTGGTACATGTCCGCGAGTTTTCTGCTGAGGCTGAATTCAAAGATCCATGTCTGTCTTTCACCCTTCCCAATGTCATTTGCAGGTATGCTTTTTCTTCTCTCATGTTGTCACTTCAAAATGTGTTCTTAAAATTTTGCTCCAGGTCTTGATCATGTGCCTCTGAAAATTCGAACTCCTATTATATCAGATGGTAGGCAGGCTTTTTCTTTGAAGATGCATCCATGCTGAAGATGGCAATGGTAGCTTTTACTAATGTTGCAGAGAGGAATGAAAGCTAAAATTGGTCAACATTCAGTCTAGCTCAGATACCCAACTGTCCAATATGTACAATGCATAAACTAAGCCATTGTGTACCCAATGGGACAAAGTTCAATCAACAGTTCAGATCCCAGGAATCAGGATGTCTAGAGTTGGTAGCCCTATTCGAAAAACTGAAAATTGCCCAAATGTCTATTGATGTTGATTTGCATGCAAAGAACAGAAGCTCATATTCTCTGAAAAGGTCCTTGGTATGGTGAAACAGGCTTAACAACTTAAGAGGAAAGGGGTGTGCCCAAATCTGGTTACTTACACTGGTGAGAATACTGGGTGTGGATGGGAACAGCTATTGTAATGATCGCAGGGATCTGGATCTATGTCGTGATGCTGCGTTGTTAGAACATGATTGGCGGTGTGTGATACCTCAGTGTGGTCAACCTTACGATCGTTCATGGATTGAAAATACTTTGCTCCAAATTGTTCGTCAGCGTGAACGTCTTTTCCATCTCCAGGATCTTGTCTGCTCCAAATGTTGCCAGGTACACCATAGCATCATCAGTCTTTGAACTAGTTCAAATTTGAACCTGAAAAGGAGGCAGGAGAGGGATATGAGATTTGAAACCACTTTCAGTCAGTTACTCTGTCAGGTCTTGCAGAAGACACTGGCAGTCCTGCTTCAAGGCAGCATCTGTACCCCTTTGGATATCCTAATGTGTGCTGGTGCTGGGTGTCATCAGGTGAAAGCATCACACTTGGCAGAGCAATGCTCGTGTGCAGGAGCCTTCAAATGCACTGATAATGCCACTGATTTCCTGGAAAGAATGCGCGTGTTCCTTAACATTGCAATCTACCATGGTTTCAACTTGTTACAAGAAGTTGTTAGTTGGGTTCTTGAGTTGTCCCTGCCTAACTGCTCTTAACCCTTTCACTGATATTCTTACAAACCTCTGACCTCAAAACCAAAGGAATAGTTGTTTTGAAGCCCTCCCTGTAACATCTTTGTAAAATACATACCATATTTTTTTTCCCTGCAAAGGTAGATAATTGCAGCAAGAGAAAGAGGGGAGTCCAATAGGAATGTGGTCTGTGTCAGCTGAAAAGACAGCTTGCAGACAGACTAAAGGTTAAAATCTAATCCAGTGAAGCTAAGCTAGTGATTTGAATTGATAATTTGTTAGATCAGTAAGCTCTACCCAAATACAGTGACAGTCTTCAAATTGGTCAGTTTAGAGAGATTTGTAAACCTTTGAAAAGTGAGCATCAAAAGAAAGGAGAACTTATTTTAAGCTACTGATTTCTGCTCTGTATCATGATCCTGATCAAGTATACTTCTTTTATCTGATCTGCTATTAGCAAGTGTGTTCTCATGTCAACTTTTGCAGTTTCCCCACTGTAGATGACATGGGCTTTCCATTGCCAGGAATGCAACTCCATGGGGGCATGTGAGAATGCATGGTACATTAGTACACCATTGCAACATGGTGCAATAAAGTGGTGAGTTTCATCTCCTAGTGGGTCACAGTTTCTTTGTATTTTTGCAACTGTTTAGCTCTATTTTTCTCTACCAAGCTCCAACCATTGTGGATGAACTCTTAAGAAAATGTGTGATCTGCAATGGGTGGATTTTTGCAAGGATCTGGAACTTTGGAATATTTTCCCTTGTAATTCCATAAAAAAACTGTCATTCCTTTTGGTGCTGTAATCTGAACTGGCTTCTTCAATTTGGAAATTGGGATGATTTGTCTGAGGAGTTTGTTTTTCAAACTGGCAACAAATCAGTGCTTTTCTGGGTTTCTGATGGCCAAATTTAGACTTTTTTGGGGGGCCTGAATCACCAAGATTGTAAACAAATTTGGCTAAATCACATTATGGATGATCACAACGTGTGCTGCATCACAAACTACAAAAACCAAGTATAAGTATGCAATGCCTGACCCCAATGGTATGGACTTGCCATGAACCTGACCTGAATGTGTGTTTTTGAACTTGAGCTAGTGTTATCAAATTATTGAAGAGCATCTCTTACTTGCAATATGATAATTTTTGACATGTTTGAATGGAACTCACAGTGAGTTGTTGTTTACCTAGCTCTAAGCTCTTCAAGGCTAGCAACTCTAATTTGGACAATGGGAGGATGCAAATGGAAGGATCCAAACCTCAAATTTGTGGCTGGTATGTTGTGGAATTTTGTTGTGTTTCTTCCCAACTCACAATTTTGGGGATTAATAGAGTTATTCATAAAGTATTCCCAACTGGGGCTATTGGGAGAGTACTGGAAACTGGGGACCAAAATGAAAAGTCAGGATGAAAACAGTAGAGAGGTAAATAAAAGGGGGACGAGGAACCAAACTAGTTTTGTCACCTAAATTAATTGGTCTGAGGGAATTTTGTCACCTTCCCTTTTGAGTTTGCATTACCTGGGCATTGACCCTCATATTCGTAGTTGAATCAAGCCTTGTCAGAATAGTCTCCTACATATATTCTGAACTGATACCCAGCTTCATGAAACAATACCCAATTTCCCTCACTTTGATTGTTGGATGAAACAGAGATTAAGTGAAGAGGATCAAACTAGGGCCCAAAGACAGGGTGACTTCAGGTATCAACTTATTTAAATGCAGAACTTCTAGTACCTTTTTCACTGTGTGCTTTTTCACCACTTGAAACACAGGTTAGGGTTTTGATACTGAACATTATGTGTATTAATTACTCGGACTCCTATATGGATGATGAGACTGAATCTGGTGTTTGAAAGATGGTGAAAGATCCTTCAACCTTGATGATTGATTGGGGTATAACAAAGACAGAGTAGGCTAGTTGTATTCTGTGGACCAATTGTGATTGATTGACACAGTGTTTGCACCTTTGCAAAAAAGGTGTGAAATGCTCACTTATGAGCCCATCATAATGGACCCAACAACATGGTTTGCCTTTGGAGTCTGTACCATCCCTCCAGCCCCCCAAGGACTTCTCCTAATAACTCAGCCTAGGTTTGTTGGCCTTATTAGCCTACCAAGGCAAGGATGTTGTGTTTAGATTCATTATAGAGTATAGTAGCTTAAGGGATTTTAGCCCTTAGGTGATAATAGGTCTGTTTTTATATGAGGGTTTTTGAGAGATGATATTTTTGCTTGTGTTGAAACTTGAGATTAGTTATAAAGTTATAATACCTTGAATGATTTTGGTTCCTTTTTGAGGATTTTTTGAAGACTACATTTTTGCATGGTGAAATATTGGAGTTTTCATAACTCTTCTTTTGCCTTAAGATACCTTTTAATGTAGATGGCAAGGCCAAAGTGTGACACACCCCTTGTTCCAGTGTGGGTTGGGTATTTGATTTTTGTGATTGGTTGGTTGGTTTGAGATCTTTGGGATTTTTTAATTTTTTTTAAGAAGCAATTGAACCCAAGAATTTTTTATTTTGAAACTTTCAAGGAGCCACCCAATTTTGGGGGTTTTTTTTTCGTTTTTGTAAAACTTCAACCATGCCGATATATGAGGTGGGGGCTAGGGATTTGGTCATTAGTGAAGGTGAGTATACTTTGCAATTAAAAAACAAAAACATTGCTAGGTTTAGGTTGGGTACATGTCATGGTTCTTTAACGAACACCCTTTTGGATATATAGCTCTAATCTTCTGCCAAGTACAGGTCACGGTTCTTTATCAATTACCCTACCAAGGACTTGATTCATTGTATTGTTATGAAATCTATGCCTTTCATTTGAGCTACATAACATAGATTGCAATTCTGAATTAATTCAGATTAATTCTCACAATTGTCTACTTGTGGTAGACTCACCGTACTTCGCTGAATAAAAGAAATTTGAAGCATAGAGAAACCATTTATCGGTTCAATCTTGGTTTGCTTTGTTCCAATTGTCTTAATCTTAAATATCCATAGATTTGACTATGTTGGATTTCAATGCACAACATTCTTAATCACAAAGATAAGTCACATTTCACACATTAAATTTATAGCTTATGATTTAGGTTTCTTTAATTTGATTTTAAGAACACCCATATCTATATCAAGCTTTGTTAGAACAAATACAACAATTCAACAACTATACTTTACCCCTCTACTAAACCAAAGAAATGAGGTGAATCTCTTGAATTAAATTGATGGCATTTTTTCAAATATAGTTCCACTACATGTAAGACTTCCTCTATTCTATTCCCCCATGACAGACAATGTTTTACTCCCAACTACTCTCTTATATGTACACCTTTCATCACACACTATAAACAAAATTCAACTAATGTTCTCTTAAATGTCAAATGCATGCATCACATAACAATATTCAAGGTAGAGTTAAGTTTTTTCTCAAATACCCATCACATAACAACCATCTTTGAAAGTTCATCACTCCTAGATGCCCACCTCTCATCAAACATAATAAACTAGCTTTTATCCCTCTTGTGTGCCTTCCAATCATCACACAACAACAATCCCAGCACAATGCATCTCTTTTAGATGTGTGGCATCTTTTCTCACACACAACCCATACAACTCTCTTTCACATGCCTGGAAAGCTTAACCATTTTCAATTCAACATCTTTTAGTTTCCATTATTCATATTGTTTTCATTTGGATACAAGGAAATATGACAAGTTATAAAAGATAGTGCAACCTTAGGATGATGATAACTACATGTGTACAATGTTTGACATGTCTTATCTTTAAATATCTAATGTTTGATCCATCAAACACCATGTTGTTAAAGCCCATGTTAAGTAGTTTCATGATCACCGTCCACATTCATGAGCACAACACCAACAACACTAATTTATCTTTAGTTGCACATCACAATCATGCAATTAGAAAGTTGTAAACACTTGCAAATTTCTAGAATTGTGCAATTTAAGATTATATTGAAAGTCACAATCATCATTTTTTTTTCATCATGAAATCAAATAAAATGTATTAGAAACATTTGGAAATTCTTTGTGCTCCACATCATCTTCAACTTTTGCATCAAATTCATATATTGATTTTGATTCTACCTTGCATACAAATCTAGAGGTCAACTAAAGGTTTCAAGAATCTTTGGGTGGATCAAATGGCTTCTTTTTTTTTAAATCACTTTGTCTCATTAGTTTTAAAAACACATCTATGAAATGTGATCAAAATTTCAACAATGGAAGAAAATAATTTTATCAATGGCTAGCCAAATGCCAAAATACAATTTGGCTAACAAACCAATGGTGTCAAATTTGTGTTATTTTATGTTTCACCAAGTCAATACATACTTGCACTCGTTTGAATCAACATAATAACAACAAAACACATATAACTTTCTTGACACATGATTTTCTAAAATGTTTGCATTTGTTTATGTGGTCTAAATCAATTTTTGGTAATCCACATTTGAGGTAGATTCTTGAGACTATTTGACCACATTGGGTATTAATGGCTTGTAAGCTTCAATTAATTGTTCATCACGTTTAACAACTAGAGTGCAACATTTTCATGTCCCACATACCTTGCTCATGACCAAGTGCATGGCTCTTAAATGTGTGATCCAACAACAAACCAACATATCATGAACATTTTTCCTACCAAATCCATGCAAAAAATAGATGAAAGGTAGAAAGACTACTAGAGAGGTCACTTCCATTTTAATCCAAATGGTGTGCAATAAAATATAAGGTGCAACTTATTGAAAATAAATAAAAGTAAATTTACTTAAATGTAAACAAGGTGCCTATAAATCATTATGAAAATATGCTTATATACACCTAGTGTATAAGGCCAAATTTTTTTAACTAATCATTTCATGATGGTAAATTATGCATCTCACAATTTAGATCTAAGCAAGATCTATAGAATTGTTATTGTTCACCTTGTACTATGCACATGTGGGGAAACTCTTGTTGTAAAGGTCCAAGCATTGTTTTTCTTCTTTAGATTCCCCATGTGCACTTAAAAAAATATGGCTCATCACCATCACCACCAATGTACCTTAGTAAAATGCTTTCCACTTCATGCAAGTCTAGTCACAAAATCTCTACAATATTATTATAGTAAAAGAAAAATTGTCATTTGCAACTACATGTAATTGGTTATTGTTTGTAATTGTGTTGAAATTTTCTTGCAATTACATTTTTTCCAAATCATGTTTTTGGAGCTCATTATTTGTGTATGTAACTAGTTTGCAATTAATGGTGAGAATTTTTTATCACATGGATGATTCTTTGATTTTTTTCATCCAAATAATCCCCTAAAAATCATTTAATCATATGTTTGACCTTTCATTGCAACTAATATGATTTGGAAATGTACATGATAACACCATATATATTATGGCAAGTAGGGACTGAGGTGCATGGGTCCTAGGTAGGTTGGTAAGGTCAAAGGTAATTAAGGTAGGTATATAAATAGGGTTGATAGGTAAGCAAGGACCTACTATAGGTAGGTTGTAAATAAGATTTGAGACATATATGTTTATAACAAGGTGTTGACAAATTATGTCACAACATGACAATGTAGTGAGTTGGTTAACGTTTAATTAAAGACTTGGTTTGTGGATGTTGAAGTGAAAGGTTGAACTTTCACTTGTGACATCCTATGTTTACATGCCTAAGGGCATATGCTTGTGTAGATAGGGACCTAAGCAGGGTTGTCACAACATCTATGCGTTCATTTGGACATTGACATTGCTCAATGTCATTGTAAAATAATGTCAACAAATGTAAATGTAAGGTCAACATAGGTCAACGTTTATGTCAAGTTGCCCTTAAAAAGGTTTAGGGCAACCAAAACTTGCACCATTTGGTAACCCTAAACACTATGACGATCAAAATGGCATTTGGTCACCATAAGCACATGGCGACCAAAATTGTTTTACTTGCCATAAGCTCCATCAACCAAAATTATTTCAATCACCACAAATGCCTCATGACTGAAACTATTTCAATCACCACAAGCAACCAACAATTGAACCTATTTCGATCATCAAAATTTTTAATCATTGCTCAAGAATCAATGATCAAACTAAAGCAACTAAAAATACAAATTTTTAATGTTTTGTGGGTGAGATTTTGGTTTTTTAGATAATAAAGTTGGGGAAATTGAAGATTTTTTTTGGTTTCAAATGTAAATTCAATCAAACTTCCTATATTTTGGCTAAATTTCACTAAAATTTCAACACCAATTTCTTTTTTAATTGTGGAAGGTTTCCATTTGCATAATATTGCTTCAAATGAATATTTATTGATTATATTCCATTATTAGATGTGTATGACCTTTTATTGGAGCATTTTGTATCTAGACATGGACACATGGATATTCCAATTCGTGTCAAAATATGACAAGGAAATAGTTTGGGGACATGAAATGATGGGATGTATGTTACTATTTATGCCCTTAACATGTGCACAACAAAAATCACAATATCAATGCAAGTGAACCAAAACTTGTGAAATTCTAATGGTTTTCAAGGAAAATCACAATATTATTCAAATTTCAAAAATAATCACACATGACATCATGATTCCTTGACAACTTCATTTTATTACACAACATTTTTGACAAATTTTATATGCGCCAACTATAAATAATTTATGGCTACATTTATAACATTCCTTAGGTGGAGTTCAATTGTACGAAGGTCCCATCAACATGCACATGGCATGCTAAACAATTTTTCTTGCATTTGGATTCACCTTGTACATATCATGAATCACCTTGGCAAATGACATATTGGTTAAATCGATTAAGAAGTAGTATACATCCCAATCTTCACCCCTAATCACATTGGCAAGCTTGCCCACCAAATATGACTCCTACCTCAAAATTGTCAGTGTCATTTTGATGTACACTAAAGGGAATTTGTAATTCCTAACTTGTCATGAACAAAAAATAGTTTTAAGGCCACCCACCAATGCATTTTCCTCATGTTAATGGCATCTTGTTCCTTGGGAAATCCATACAAAAGTGGAGTTGCTTCTTGCAAGCATCTCGCTTCACCCCAATCACACATGCCAATGTACATAACATTGAAGTTATCAGGTGAAAAATGCAACATGTTGATGTTGTCCTTTGAAAAATCATTGTGCAAAATCCCATTGTGTTGTACTACATTCATGATGTTCATGAATGCCCATTCCAACTTCACACAATTTCACTTAAAGGTAACAAATTGTCTTCACCCTTCCATATTGGACGGCCCTTCCCACAATAGACTTGATTATCCATAAGGGGTGAATATTTGGTGTTGTAATCGAACATTTCTCAAAGTGTGCCCTCATTCCACCATAATGTGCAAGCTTCCATAGTTTTTAAATGGATGTCAGGGAACTTAATGACACTTGGATGTTCACATGGGCAAACCAATGCTTTTATAGAATGTTGCTTGTGTGTTTTTTGTTTTATCATATGTTTTGGGTGTCTTCCTTATCAACTCAATGGTGATTGGGATGTGATCAAATATTTCAATCCACACTTCACACATCACACCATAATCACCCTGATTGTCCATAGGATGCCATGACTTTGCATGTGGGGGAAAAATATTTAAAGCCCCTTCTTCCAACCATGGTACCAATCATGCTTTCAAAATATTATTGTTAAATTTGGCCCACCATGTCACTTTATCCCACAATTCCACCACCTCCACAATCCAATTTGCCTTGTCATTTGTTGGATAAAAAATGTTAAACCATTGCATCAAACTTGATGTCATTTCACAAACCTTACATTCAAGCCACTCGAAAAGCCTTGGAAAATTTTACAACTCAATGTACTTCGGGGAATGTTTAATTCCATTACAAAATTCAACTCCATTACCTATTTGTTTTTTTGTAGGTTGGATGTTTGTTTGCTAACAAAAGTGGAATCAAGGTAAACCATTATATGTTCCTTGAAAAACTATAAGTTAATTTTGTAGAATTGTTGCGTGGCAATTTATTTAGGGTCATCCGCTACAAGCTTTGTCCCTTTTGAGTATGGGTGCATGAATTGCTTTCACCCCCAAACATTTCTTGTGCCCTTCATTTCCACATGATTTGCAATGGCACATTAGGAAGCCTTCCATTTGAATCATTCAATGTCTAGGATAAAAGGTCTTGTGGTTGAGGTGAAATTATTCCCTTGAAGTTAGTTGGATGACATTGTTTTAACATGGGATGTCCAAAAAACTTTAAAACTTTCCAAAAACTAACTATTGTTATCAACTAGATTCTTGAAAGGCCATGGTTTAACTTTTTCCAAGTCTTTGGGAAAAGCCCAAAAAACCCCCCACATATCCAAGGTTTCAACCCCTTCAAGGTTCCACATAATGGTTGTAAGGGTGTAAGCAAAGA
>Ga0116228_10000503_pt1 | contig 29906 bp, 24 predicted proteins | sample S1TSphfallax_2_FD_89694 | JGI IMG/M metagenome (GOLD analysis project Ga0116228, IMG submission 89694) | Host-associated microbial communities from peat moss isolated from Minnesota, USA - S1T2_Fc - Sphagnum fallax MG | ecosystem: Host-associated > Plants > Peat moss > Unclassified | place... | reverse complement strand
TCACCGCCGCGCTCGCGGCCGGCGAGGGCAGGCAGGTGATGAGACCGTCGCAGAGCGGTGCGAGAGCGTCCACCGACGGAGCCCAGGTCGCACCGGCGGCGATCACCGGTTCGGCGCTGGCGGGATTCAGATCGTGGACGGAGACCCTGAAACCGCCGCGCGCCAGGTTGGTCGCCAGATGCTTGCCGAGGAACCCCAAACCGATGAAGCCGTAGGTCAATGCCATGTGATCCTCGTCTCGTAAGGCTAACCCAGGGGGCGATCGATCATTTCCAAATGCAGCGGACCATCCGACGGGTAGGGATTGGCCAGGGCCACCGCCTCATTCAGTTCGACGCCCAAGCCCGGTGCGCTCGGCGGGATGACGAAACCCTCCTCCCAGCGGATCGGCGTCTTCAGGATCTCGGCGTGAAACCCGCCCCATTGCTGAATGCTTTCCAAGATCAGAAAGTTGGTCGAGCAGGCGGCGATCTGAATGTTGGCGGCGCCGACCACGGGTCCACAGTAAAGATGCGGCGCGATCTGCGCGTAATGCACCTCGGCGAGCGTCGCGACTTTCTTCGCCTCGAGCAAGCCGCCGACACGGCCCAGGTTCAGCTGCAGGATGTTCGCCGCACCGGTCGCGAGCACGCGCGCGAACTCGTACTTGGTGGTGAGCCGTTCGCCTGTGGCGATGGGAATCGACGTGCCGCGCGCCACCAGGGCCATCTGTTCCGGCATCTCGGGTGGCACCGGCTCCTCGAACCAGAGCGGGTCGTAGGCTTCCAGTTGTCTGGCCAGGCGGATGGCGCCCGACGTCGTGAATTGGCCATGCGTGCCGAGCAGCAGATCAGCGCGGTTGCCCACCGCCTCGCGCACCAGGCGCACCAGGCGGACGGTGCGCTCCAAGGCTTCCTGGGTCGGTTGCCGCGGATCGTAAGCGGAAAAGCCGCCGGTGGGATCGAACTTGAGCCCGGTGAAACCTTCCGCCACGTACTCGGCCGCGCGTTCGGCCGATCGCTCCGCGTCGAGATAGAACTCGTCGCCTTCACCGTCGGCCGGGTACAGGTAGGTGTAACTGCGCAAGCGTTCGTGCACCTTGCCGCCCATGAGGTTGTACACGGGTTGTTCCACCGCTTTGCCGATGATGTCCCAGCAGGCCATCTCCAAGCCGCTCACCACCCCCATGAGCGACAGATCCGGTCGCAGACTGAAGCCGGAGCCATAGCTCTCGCGCCAGATGGACTCGATGGCGAACGGATCGCGCCCGGCGAAACGGCGCATGAACAAATCCTCGATCATCGCCGCGATCACGTGCGGACCGAAAGTGGCCGTATAGACCTCCCCCAGCCCCTCGATCCCGCAAGTTGTTTTCAGTTTCAGGAACACGAAGTAGCGTCCGCCGAAAGAAGGCGGTGGGTTGCCGACCACGAATACCTGCACAGAGTCGAGTTTCATCCGTCACATCCTGTCGTTGTTGATGAGGTCGGCGGCCTTTTGCGCCACCATCAGGGTCGGTGCATTGGTGTTCGCCGACGTGACCGTGGGAAAAACCGACGCATCCACCACTCGCAAGCGCTCCACCCCATGGACCCGCAAGGCAGAGTCGACCACCGAATCCTCGCGCTCGGGGCTCATGCGGCAAGTCCCCACCGGGTGATAAACCGTGGCGGCGCGGGCGCGGAAATCGGCGACCAAACCCAATTCATCCAGCCCCAGCAGGTCGGGTGTCAAGGCTTCAGCGATCAAGCCTTGCATGGCGCGCGAGCGCGCGATCCGCTGCAGCAGCCGTCCACCAAAGACCACATCCCGAAGATCTTTGTCGGTGGACAGGTAATTCGGTTGAATGTGCGGCGGGCTGCGAAAATCCGCCGTCGTGATGTCGATCCGGCCCACGCTCGTCGGCCGGGTCGGTTGAAAACATAAATAAAACCCGGGAAACGGATCGACCTCGATCCGCGTCCGCTTCGCATCGCCGCTGCCGTACGTCACGGGATTGAAGTAGAGCTGCACGTCCGGCCGAGTCGCGTCCGGGTCGGCGCGCAAGAAGCCGCCGAATTGGTTGACACTGAGTGCCAGCGGTCCTGCCCGCGTCAGCAGGTACTTGAGGCCGGCGCGAAACTTTCCGAAGGTCGAGTGCAATTCGTCATTCAGCGTCGGTTGCGTGGCCTTGAAGGAATAGACCACGGCGAGATGATCTTGCAGATGACCGCCCACGGCCGGATTATCGACCCGGGGAGTGATCCCTCGCTCCGCGAGTCGCGCTCCCGGGCCGATACCGGAGAGCTGCAACAATTGTGGCGAGTTGACGGCGCCGCCGCAGAGAATCACCTCGGCATCGGCCCGGGTGTAGTGCGAGTCTCCGTCGCGCCACCACTCGACACCGACCGCACGCGCACCCTCGAAGCGGATCCTGCCGGCCCAGGCGTTCAGTTCCAGTCTAAGGTTGGCCCGGCGCAGCGCCGGGCGCATGAACGCGTCGGCGGCGGAGCGGCGCCTGCCGTCGCGAATGGTGACCTGGTAACAGCCGAGCCCCTCGGGGGTGGGACCGTTGAAATCGGTCGTCCAAGGCACACCCAGTTCCCGCGCCGTTGCCTGCCATTGCGCGCGGGTCGCGTGCAGCAGGGGGGTGACGTCCTTGACGTCGAGCGCACCGTCGGTGCTCGCGCGGCCGTCGGGGTCGACCCGACGCTCGGTGCGTTCGAAGTAGGGCCGGACGTCGTCCCAGCCCCAGCCGACATTACCCATGGCGCGCCAGTCGTCGAAATCCTGGGGGATGCCGCGGCAGTACACCAGGGCATTGATGGAACTCGAGCCACCGAGCACGCGGCCGCGGGGCCAGTACATGCTGCGGCCATCCAAGCCGGGAATCGGCGCGGTCTGATATTTCCAGTTGACCCGCGGATCGGCGAAGGTGCGTCCATAGCCGATCGGCGTCTTGATCCAAAAGCGCGAATCGGTTCCGCCGGCCTCGAGCACCAAAATCTTGCGACGCGCATCGAGCGACAGGCGATCGGCAAGCACACAGCCGGCGGTGCCCGCGCCGATGATGATGTAGTCGTAGGATTCCACGCAGCGAGCTTAAGCTAGTCGACCGCCGTTGCTATGCCATTTCGTGATTCCCCCATGTCATTTCTCGAAAGCGGCGGTTGCCTTCGTCGGCGTCGCGCAACGCGGCCGAACCCTGTATGGTGCGAGTCCTAGGAGGTGCATAGTTTGAGTATCAGCGCGATTGACATCCCACGCAGTAACGCTCCTTCCTCGGTCGAGCGCTGGTATGTGCTCATGCTGATGTGCCTGATTTATTCGATCAACATCGCCGACCGTTATGTCGTCTCCACCGTCCTCGAGCCCATCCGTCTGGAGTTGCATCTGACCGATGGGGGCGTGGCCTTTCTCACGGGCATCCCTCTCGCTTTATTTTATGTCGCTTTCGGGATCCCGATTTCCTGGCTGGCGGACCGCTCGAACCGGCGCAACATCCTCGCCGCCGCGCTCATCATCTGGTCCGGTTTTACAGCGCTGTGCGGATTTTCGCGTAATTATTTCGAGTTCCTGCTGGGCCGCATCGGCGTCGGCGTCGGCGAGGCCGGCGGCACGCCGCCGTCGACGGCCATCGTCTCGGATTGTTTCCCGGCCGATCGGCGACCCATGGCCATGACGGTGCTCGCGTTGGGTGCACCCATCGGTGCCTGGCTGGGCGCCGATATGGCGGGTCACGTCGCGCACCTCTTTAGCTGGCGGGCCGCGTTCATCGCCTTAGGATTACCCGGGTTGGTGGTCGGCATCATCGTCTACCTCACCGTGCGCGAACCGGTGCGCGGCCGGCTCGATGCCCTCGTCGATGACGTCAAACCCTCGCTGCTCGAATCCTTGAGCTTTCTCTGGAAACAGAGGGCTGCGTTTCACGTTGTCATGGGCGGCGGCGTGTGCGCGCTCTGGGGCTGGGGACTCATCTACTGGACGCCAACCTTTTTGCAGCGAGCTTACGAGCTCGACGTGGGTCAGGCGGGCGCCGTCACGGGCAACATTCACCTCTGGGGCGGTTCCCTCGCGACGGTGGGCACGGCGTGGCTGTTGTCCCGTCCGTCGATGGCCGATCCGCGTCGTGTCGTGTGGCTGTTGGCGGGCGGGATCGGCCTTGCCACCATTCCGTCGATGATTGCCTACGCGACGCATTCGCTGTGGCTATGCCAGCTGATGTTCTGCATTTTCATCCCGGCGATCTATTTTTATATCGGACCCTGCTTCGGCCTGCTCAACAACCTGGCGCCGTGCCACATGCGCAACATGTTCATTGCCATTTCGCTGCTGGTGGCCAACATCTTGAACCTGATCGTCGCTCCCTGGGTGGTGGGCGCACTCTCCGACTGGTTCGCCGGCGCTCATGCCACCGATGCGGCGTCACTACGCTCGGCGCTGCTCTGCCTGGCGCCGACGGGATTGTGGGCGGCCTATCATCTGTTCATGGCCTCGCGCACCATCGTCCAAGATCAGCGCCGCGCCATCGGCTACACCAAGTCCTGGCCGCCTTGAGGATTGCTGTCCCGAAGCGACGATAGAGACAGTCACATGCCCAAGACACCGCTCGATCGACGTTGGCTGCCGTTGAATGCGCTGCGCGCCTTCGAAGGCGTGGCCCGCCATTTGAGCTTCACCGCCGCCGCCAATGCCCTGCTGATATCGCAAAGCGCCTTGTCGCGGCATGTGATCGCGCTGGAGAAGTTGATCGGCACGCAGCTGTTCGAGCGCCGACCGCATGCGCTGGTGCTCACCAAGGCCGGCCAGACGTTGTTGCCCGCGGTCATGAAATCCTTCGATCGGTTGGAGTATGCGCTCGACGACATACGTAACGATGCGCTCACCCATGTCAGGACTTTGCGGGTGCAAATGCCGCCGAGCTTCGCGGTGCATCTGGCGGTGCCCATACTGCGCGATTTCCGGCGTGCCGCGGCGGAGGTGGAAATCGATTTGGTGAGTCCCCACGGCGTCGGGCCGCCGCCCGGGGATGTGGACGTGGCGGTGGTCTACTCGAAGCCGACCGTCAGCGAATTGGTGACCGATCTGTTGTGGCCGGTGCGGCTGCGGCTCATGTGTCATCCGAGCGTCGCGGCTCGGCATCAGGGCAAGAGTCTCGCCGATTTCATCGCCGCCAATGAATTGATCCACGTGCGTATTTCCGACATGCCTCGCCACCACCTTTGGACGCAATTCGTGCGCCAGGCGAATCTCGGCAGCTTGCCGGTCGAGCGCGGGCTGGTCTTCGACACCGCGGTACTCGCGGTGCAATACGTGCTGAGCGGGGAGGGGGTCGCATTGCTCGACAGTTATCTTTTCGACGACACCCTGCGAACCGGCAGCCTGGTCAGTCCCTTCGAGGATAGCCTGGATGATGGCTATGGTTATTATCTGACCACCCATCCGGAAGGCTTGAGTGATACGGCCATCGCGCTGTTCCGGTCCTGGCTCATCGAGCGCTTCGGCACGGCTTCGGCGAAGGAGACGGCTGGCATTCACCTTGCTGTTTCGAATGATTGATCGCGCAATTGGTTTCTAACGGGAGCATGTATGAAAAGCCACGCAAAAGTGGTGGTGATCGGCGGCGGTGTCGTCGGTGCCAGCGTTCTATATCATCTGACCAAAGCGGGTTGGAAGGATGTGTTGTTGATCGAGCGGGCGGAGTTGACCTCCGGATCGACGTGGCATGCCGCCGGCGGCATGCATACCGTCAACGGCGATCCGAATGTGGCAAAGCTGCAGCAATACACTATCCAACTGTACAAGGAGATCGAGGCGATCTCCGGGCAGTCCTGCGGTGTCCACATCACCGGCGGCATCATGCTCGCCGGCACCCGCGAGCGCCTCGATTGGTTGAAAATGGCGAAGGCGCGCGGCCGTTATCTCGGCATGGAACTCGAGATGCTGTCGGTGGATGAGGCCGAGAAGCTCTTTCCGTTGATGGACAAGAAGCATTTTGTCGGCGCGATGTACGATCCCATCGAGGGTCACGTCGATCCCTATGGTGTGACCCATGCCTACGCGAAATCCGCGCAAATCGGCGGCGCTGAAATCGTGCGGCAAACCCGCGTCACCGATCTCAAGCCACGAACGGATGGCGGCTGGGAGGTGATCACCGACCACGGCAACGTGGTAGCGGAGCACGTCGTCAATGCCGCCGGTCTGTGGGCTCGCGAGGTCGGCCGAATGGTGGGCATCGAGTTGCCGGTGCTCGCCATGGAGCATCAGTATCTCATCACCGGCGATATGCCTGAGCTCGCCGGCAAGAAGGAGCAGCTCCATGCCATCGATTTCGAGGGCGAGATTTACATCCGCCAGGAACGCGCCGGCATGCTCATGGGGACTTACGAACGCGCCGGAGTGCCCTGGTCCGAAACGGCTACGCCATGGGATTTCGGCCAGGATCTGTTGCCGAACGATCTCGAGCGAATTGCCCCAAGTCTCGAACTGGGCTTCCAGCATTTCCCGGCGCTGGAAGGCGCCGGCATCAAGAAAGTAGTCAACGGGCCGTTCACGTTCGCGCCGGACGGCAACCCGTTGATCGGGCCGGTGCGCGGCTTGTCGAACTTTTGGGTGGCCTGCGGAGTCATGGCGGGCTTCAGCCAGGGCGGTGGTGTTGGTCTCGCCCTGTCGCAGTGGATGGTGGAGGGTGATCCCGGCGCCGATATCTGGGGCATGGACGTGGCGCGCTATGGCGATTGGACCACGCTCGCCTACACGAACGCCAAGGTGCGTGAGAATTATTCGCGGCGCTTCAGCATCCGTTTTCCCAACGAAGAGCTGCCGGCGGCGCGACCGCTGCGCACCACGCCGATCTACGAGAAGCTTTTGAATGCACATGCCGTGTTCGGCGACTACTGCGCGCTCGAGCACCCGCTTTGGTTCGCGCCGACGGCGGAGGAAGCGGTCGACAAGGTGAGTTTCCGGCGCTCGAACGCACATCCCCATGTGGGACTCGAATGCGCCGCCGTACGCGATGCCGTCGGCTTGCTGGAAATCTCCAACTACGGCAAGTTCGATGTGCGCGGCCCGGCGGCGGCGGAGTGGTTGTCGACGGTCATGGCCAATGCCGTTCCCAAGGTGGGCCGTATCGCGCTCACACCGATGCTGAACGAGCGCGGCAAACTCATCGGTGATTTCACGTTATGCCGGTTAGCCCCGGACCATTTCTTCGTCGTCGGCACTTACGCAGCCGAGGTGTTCTACATGCGCTGGTTCGAACAGCATCTGCCGCCGCAGGGCGTGACGGTGCGCCCCTGCGCCATGGAGTATGTGGGCCTGTCGGTGGCCGGACCGAAATCTCGCGAACTGTTGCAAAGCCTGGTGCGCGAGGATCTCTCGACGGCGGCGTTCCCCTTCATGTCGTTCCGTCGCATGTCGGTCGGCATGGTTCCCGCCTACGTCGGCCGCGTCTCATTCACGGGCGAACTCGGCTATGAGCTGTGGGTGACCACCGACTATCAGCGCGCACTCTATGATTCGCTGATCGCCGCCGGCCGGGAGGTGGGCCTGAAACTGTTCGGCGGCCGGGCGCTCAATGCCCTGCGCATCGAGAAGAACTTTGGCACCTGGGCGCGGGAATACCGCCCCATATACGGACCGTTCGAGGCCAACCTGGGGCGTTTCGTCGACTTCAAGAAGGCGCATTTCATCGGCCGGTCTGCGGCCCTCGAGGAACGTGACAGCGGCGGGGCGCTGCGCCTGGTCGGCTTTAGCATCGATGCGGCCGATGCCGACGCGCTGGGTGATGAGCCGATTTGGCATGATGGTCATGTGGTCGGGTGGGTGACCTCAGGCGCCTTCGGGCACCGCGTGGGTGCCTCTCTGGCGCTCGGCTATGTGCCTGCTGCGGTGGCGTCGGCGGATGGCGGCTTCGAGATCGAGATCATCGGCGAGCGTCATCGGGCGACTCGGCTGACCGGGGCCGCTTACGATCCCACCGGCGCACTCATGAGGACTTGAAAGGGGCCGTCATGCAGGCACTGACAGAACTGACCGGGGGTCTGGCTGCCGACGCCTACTTCGATCCGTGCCGGTTCGAACTCGAACTGCAACGAATTTGGCACCGGCAGTGGATCTACGTCGGACGCTCTCAGGACATCCCCGAGGCGAGGGCGTTTCGCACCTTTGAGCTGGGCGATCAGCGGCTCATCTTGGTGCGCGATGATGAGGGCAGGCTACAGGCGTTTCACAACACCTGCCGACATCGCGGTGCCGCGCTGTGCCGCGAGGACCAGGGCACGCTGCGCGCCGGCGCCATCGTCTGTCCTTATCATGCGTGGACCTATTCCTTGCAGGGTGAATTGCTGCGCACCAGCTCCAAGACGCATGCACCGGGTTTCGACCCCCGCGATCATCCGCTCTACCGGGTTGCCGTCCACGAGTGGCGGGGATTCGTCTTCGTGTGTTTCAGCGACCGCGCGCCGCCCTTCGAGCAGGGCTTCGAACCGGGCCTTGGCTGTGTCGATGCCTGGCCGATGGAGGCGCTTTGCACCGGCCACAGGCTCACGAAGGTGATCGAGTGTAATTGGAAGGTATTCTGGGAGAACTACAACGAGTGTTTGCACTGTCCCGCGGTGCATCCCACGCTGTCGAAGCTCGTGCCGATCTATGGCCGTGGGCTCATGGACGAGCGTGATGATCCGAACTGGTCACTGCATGCCGCCGATCCCAATCCCAAGTTCCGCGGCGGACTGCGCCATGGCGCCGCCACCTGGTCGCTCGATGGCGAGGTTACGGGAGTGCCTTTCGCGACCATCGAGGAGGAGGATCGACGACGCGGGGCGCTGTACCTGACCGGCTTGCCATCGGTGTTCATCGTCAGCCATGTCGATTACGTGCGGGTGGTGCGCCTGCGCCCGCTGGCAGCCGAGCGGACCGAGTTGCAGGTGGAATATCTTTTCTCGGCCGAAACGCTGTCGCAGCCGCATTTCAATCTCCGCAATATCGTCGATTTCACCGACCTGGTGATGAGCGAAGACGCCGCGGTGTGTGAGCTCAATCAGCGCGGACTGCATGCCGCGCCGCACGTGGGCGGCGTGGTCATGCCGGAGGAATACGCGATTCGCGAATTTCACCAATGGCTTGCCATTGAACTTGAGCGTGTTTAGACGAGCAGCGATCGCCACCGCCGTACTCGCGCTGTGCGCCTGCGGCCGCGCTTCGCAACCGCAACCCGCGGATGACGCCGTGTTGAATCTCTATAACTGGCCCGATTACATCGGTCGTCACACCATCGAGGACTTCGAGCGCCGGACGCACATCAAGGTGGTCACCGGCGTTTACGATTCGAATCAGACGCTGGAAGTGACGCTCATGACCGGACACTCGGGCTACGATCTGGTGAGCACCACCACCAGCTTCTACGGTCGCCAGATCCGCGCCGGTGCCTACCAGCCGCTCGACCGCAGCAAACTGACGAATTGGCGGAACCTCGATCCGGCGGTGCTCGCCGTGCAATCGACGGTCGACCCAGGCAACCGTTACGCGTTGCCCTATCTGCATGCCATGAACGGCATCGCCTATAACATCGACCGCATCAAGACGCGCATGCCGGCGGCTCCGACCGACAGTCTGGCGATGATTTTCGATCCGTCGCTGATGGCGAAATGGGCGGATTGCGGAGTCACCTTCCTGGATTCACCGGAGGACGTCATTCAACTCGCGCTCGCCTATCTGCATGTCGATCCCAACTCGCAGCGAGCGCAGGATTTGGACGCGGCCGAGCGGGTCATCATGGCGGTGCGCCCCTTCATCCGCCAATTCGAGTCCATCGACTACTGGCATCAGCTCGCGTCCGGGGAGATCTGTGTGGCCATCGCCTGGTCGAGCGATTACTCGGTGGCGCAGCAGACTGCGCGCGAGGACTCCACCGGGGTCCATCTCGGCTTCATCCTGCCCAAGGAGGGCTCCAACATCACCTATAACGCCTTCCTCATTCCGGCATCGGCACCGCATGTGCAGGCTGCGCTGACATTCTTGAACTATCTCCTGGAGCCGCAGGTGATCGCCGATATCACCAACGACATCCACTACGGCAACGACAATCTGGCCGCCCGGCCTCTCGTCGATCCGCGCATCCTCGGTGATCCCGCCGTGTATCCGCCAGCCGCGGTGCGTGCGAGGCTGTATCTGCCTGCCGAACTCAAGCCCGACTACGAGCGGCTGCGGACTCGGGTGTGGACGCGCATCAAGACGGGACAGTGATCGGCCGCGGTCACCCATGCGGGCCATAGCCACCCCTCGAGGGCCGGGTCAGTCCGTCGAGATCCCCGACCAGAAAATCTCGAACCCCGCCGTCACGTAATCGATCCTCGAGTTTCTGTTGCGTGAGACGAACAGGATGGTCGTTCCTGCGAGGCTCATCATGGCCGCCGCGAGGAAGGGCAGGGGGTGGTTGCGGATGCGCTTTTTGCGGATGCCGTCGCGGGCCAGCCGTTCGATCTCGGCGAGTTCCGGCAACCCTTGAGGCGAGGTTCGCGCGCTCGATGCGCGGAACGCCTGGAGCTGCTCGAGCACCCGGAATTTTTCCGGGTGGGAGACGCCCCAATGGACGTAGCGATCCCAAAGATGCCTGAAGCGCACCCGGGCATCGGCCGCTTTGGGATACGCGGTGAGCAGCACATCGGCAACTTCCCGCCGCAGCGAGTCGTGAACCGCACTCACCAACAGATCCTTCGACGCGAAGTATGTGAACAACGTACCTCCAGCGACCCCGGCCGCGGCGGCGATGGCTGACGTGGGCGCACCGGCGATGCCGCGCTCGGCGAACAAGTTGATCGCGGTGTCGATGAGCGCGAGGCGCTTTTGATCGCTCAAGGGTCGGGCCATGCGGGTATCGCCGGAACGGTTGGCTCAATAAATGACTGAGCTATCAGTCAATTATAAAACGCGCATCCACGCCACGGCAATCGATGCAAATTGGGACGTGCTCCCACTTTCTTCGCACATTGGAAATGATAGTTTGCGCCCCCATCTTTTGGGACCTGCCACGAAAGCAACGCGGCGGATCGAAATGGAAAATGTGAGGAGATTGTCATGGTTGGAAAAGTAGCCCGCTGGGGCAGCAACGTCTTGTTGGTGGGGATGGCCCTGGCCACTTATGCGCTGTTGTTCTTGGCGAAATAATATTGTCTCAAGTGAAATTAATTTATTCTTGCTGAGATAATTTACCCATCACCCGGAAGAGATCCCGCGTCTCATGTCGAGTTCGCGGATGAGGTCGGTTCGACCTCTACATCTTCCGGGGCGATGTGTCTGACCTTCCACAAGATTCGGCCATAGTAGAAAACATAGTAGCCGACGAGCACGTACAAGAGCCCGAGAGTCAAAGGACTCGTCACCATCGACGATGCATTGAAATGCCCCGATGAGTCGCCGAGCGGCGCTGGATCAAACGAATTCGCGGCACCGACCGGCATGCCGGCCGACGACAGCATCGTCATGCGGTAGATGATGCGCCCGAGGAAGAGCATCGACACGAGGATGCCGGTCAGCGTGTGCGGGATGTAGTAGAGACGTCCGGCTGAACGCTGATAGCGGGTTTTGGCCGCCCCCCAAGCGCCCACGCCCACCCCCGCGATCAACCCGGCGATCCCGGCGAGCATGAAGACTGGTGAGGCCAGAGTCACCGGCAGCACGGCGCAGCCCACCACCAGCAGCAATCCCAATCGCAGCCGCATGCGCAGCGGGCTCACGAGTTGACGGCCGAAGCTGCGTCGCAGCCGGCGATAGACCGCGAACAGCAACAGCGCGGCGAACACATAGGGCCATATTCGCGTGTAGTCGACCTGCATATCGTCGATACTACCGCAATGAATGCCGAGAACTCATCACCGGCCGGTTCTGCACAACTGCTCCGGGGCATGGGGCCATGGGCGGCCATCGCGGTGAACGTCGCCAACATGATCGGCACCGGCGTCTTTCTCAAGACACGGGTGATGACCTGTAACGTCGGCAATCCGCGAACGGTACTCGCGGTCTGGGTCGTGGCGGGTTTGCTGTCGCTGGCCGGAACCTTCTCTTATTCGGAGATCGCGGCCATGATGCCCCAGGCGGGGGGCGACTATGTTTACCTGCGCCGTGCCTATGGACGCTTGGTGGGATTCCTGTACGGCTGGATGGTCTTTGCCGTGGCCCGCGCGGGCTCGCAGGCGGCGCTCGCCGTCGGCCTCGCGATATTCATGAACGTCGCGCTCGGCGGGGCGCTGGAGCAATGGCGACTCCCCGGTGTCGTGCCGGGTGGATCCTGGCAGCTCAGCGGTCTCACCCTGGTGGCGCTGGCGGCCATCTGGGTGGTGGCGTTGATCAATTGTGCATCGGTGTCCGCCGGCGGCCGGACGGCGCTCGTCCTCACCCTTGCCAAGGTGGCGCTGGTCGTCGGCGTCGGGGTGGCCGCATTCACCTTCGGGACGGGCAACTGGGCACACTTCGGCGAGAGCGGAGCTCTCGGGACTTGCGACGGAGTTGCCGGCAGTGCCCGCGGTGGGATCGCGGGGTTTGGCGCCGCGATGCTGGGCGCCTTGTGGGCCTATGACGGCTGGAACAATGTGGCGCCACTCGCGGGCGAGATCCGCGATCCGCAACGGAACATGCCGCGCGCCTTCGTCGGCGGCATGCTGGTGGTGGGTACGCTCTATCTGTTCGTGAACAGCGCCTATTTTTATGCATTGTCGCCTGCGGCGATCGCGAGCGTGGCAGCCACATCCTCGGTCGCGACCGAGGTACTCAAGCGTTTCTGGGGACCGATCGCGGTCTCACTGACGGCGATCGCCTTGATGGTGTCCTCCTTCGGCTCCCTGCAAGCGAGTGTGCTCGCGAATTCCCGCATCCCGTTCGCCATGGCGCGGGATGGTTTGTTTTTTCATGCGCTGGCAAAAATTTCGCCCCGCTCACGAGTACCCATCCGGGCCATCGTGGCGCAGGCGGCGTGGGGCAGCGTGCTGGCGTTATCCGGATCCTACGACTCGCTCACCGATTCGGTCATCTTCGTCTCCTGGGCCTTTTACGGCCTGAGCATCGCCGCGTTGTTCGTCTTCCGGTCGACGCTGCCTGATCTGCCGAGACCCTACCGCGCATGGGGTTACCCGCTCGTTCCCGCCCTGTTCTTGCTGGTGACCTTGGCGTTGCTGGCGAACACCTTCGTGGCGGCGCCACAGCAAGCACTGGAAGGGGTCGGCGTGCTGCTTTTGGGCCTGCCGTTTTATTGGTGGTGGACGCGCCCGGCAGCGCGCGGCGGCTCCATGGAACTCGGTAATGGAACTCGTGAATAGCGGAATCTCGTGTCAACGCCTCCATCGAAGCTGCCGTTGAAACCTCCGGCGTGGCTTGTCGGCCTGCTCTGCGCGGCGGCGTTCCTGGGTCCGCGGGCCGGCGCCCAATCGATCCAGCCCAGCGGCGAAGCCGTCGCGCCCAGCGCCCCGTCGATCGCGGCCGCTGCCATCCTGCCTGATGTCGCGGAATCGCAGTCCGCTCTCGAAATCGCCAAGAACACGACGGAGCCGCGTTTCTCCTCGCCCTGGGTATCTTATGTGCCCGCATCGAGCACCGTGCCTTCGCCGACCCGATTCTTCGGCCGCATCGCCGGAGCTCCGGGCGAACTGGTGAATGCCGAGCAGGCCTATGCCTATGCGCGGGCCTTGGCCGCGGCGACACCGCGGGTGAAAGTGTTCACCATCGGCCGTTCCGAGGAAGGGCGGGAGATCGTTCTCATGGCGATCGCCGATGAACGCGGCATGCAGCATCTCGATGAGCTTAAGGCGTCCATGGCCTCGCTCGCCGATCCGCGCACCCTGGAGCCGTCGGCGGCGGAGCGGGTCATCGACGCGGCGCGACCCTTTTACTATTTCAATGCCGCCCTCCATTCCGACGAGACCGGCTCCACCGAATCGGTGCTGGAGCTTGCCTACCGATTGGCCGTGTCCGAACAACCGATGATTCGACGGATCCGCGAGAACCTGGTCGTGCTCATCAATCCTGTGTCCAATCCGGACGGCCGCGACAAACAGGTCGACTGGTTCTATCGTTATCTCAAGGGCAAGACCCACCGCGAGACGCTGCCGCGGCAGGCGCCCCCCTATTGGTCCAAGTACGCGTTCGTCGACATCAATCGGGATGCTCACCAGCTCACGCATGAGACCACCAAGGCGGTGAGCCGAATGTTTTTCGACTGGCATCCCGTGGTGATCCATGATCTGCACGAGAGCGTGGCGCTGCTGATGACGTGGAACGGGACCGGGCCCTACAACCCGAACATCGATCCGATCGCCTACACCGAATTTCAGGCCCTGAGTTTCCATGAAGTGGAAACCATGACCGGTCTGGGGATGCCCGGCGTCAGCACATGGAATTTCGGTGAGGGCTATTCGTTCATGTTCATGGACTCGATCGCGATGAACCACAACGCCGTCGGTCGCGGCTACGAGACGTTCGGCAACGGCACGGCGGAGACGCTGGTGCAGTCGCTCTCGGCCGACGAAACCTCGCGCGAATGGTATCGGGTCCTGCCGCCGCCTACAGGCACTTTTTCCTGGTCGGCTCGTGACACCGTGAATTACAACGAGACGGGCGCGCTCGCTGCGCTCGACTACTCGGCGGCGAATGCCAAGATGTTGCTGCGCGACTTTTATACGAAGAGCCTGCACAGTTGGCGCAAGGGTCTGGACGAGGCGCCGTACGCCTTCCTCATACGCGCCGATCAGGGTGATCCGAAGCGCGTCGACCAGCTGGTCGGTCGGCTGTTGGCACAGCATATCGAGGTGGGCCGGAGTGTCGCCGACATCGTGCTCGCCGACGGTGCGTTTCCCAAGGGCACCTATGTCGTGCGACTCGATCAGCCCTATCGAAACTATGCGGTGGATCTGCTGCAGCCGCAACATTACCCCAAGGATGGCGGCGAACCGTACGACGATGTGTCATGGGAGCTGCCGGCCTACTACCACCTCGAGGTGGAACCGACGGCCGATCGCCGCATTCGCGATGCATCGCTGACACGCCTCGACGCCGAGCCACATCGTGCCGGAGGCGTGACCGGCACCGGTCCGGTGTTCGTCTTGAAAGACACCGGGCAGGAGGGTCTGTTTGAGGCGCGCTACCGATTGGCTCGCTACCGGGTGAATATTGCCGAGAGTGCCTTCACCGCGCGCGGCGTCACCTATCCGCAGGGCTCATGGATCATTCCGGCACAGGCGGGAGTAGGGCCGGCGCTCGAGGACGTGGCAAAGAGCTTGGATCTCGATCTGGCGAGCCTCGACTCGCCGCCGGCGGTGCCGATGCATGCCGCGCGTGCCCCGCGTCTGGGTGTGTGGGTGCCCTGGGCCGATACCGATTCCATCGGCTGGGTGCGTTACTCCCTGGACCAACGGCACATTCCTTACACTTACGTACGGGATGAGGACATTCGCGCGGGGCATCTGCAAGACAAGATCGACGTTCTGCTGTACGGTCACGTCGATCTGGAAATGGCGGAGCAGATCCAGGGCATTCCGCGCACCTGGGGCCCCATGCCCTACATGAAGACGGCACAGACACCGAGTCTCGGCACTCCGGCCTCATCGGCCGACATCACCGGCGGCATCGGTTGGACCGGCCTCGGCAACATTCAGGAATTCATCGAACGCGGCGGGCTGATGATTACCCTGGGTAACGCCAGTATGCTGCCGATCGAGGCAGGCATCGTGCGCGGCGTGCGGCGGGATTCCGGCGGCGTGCCGCGCAGCTCCGCGGGCGGTGGGACGGCGGCCGCGGCGGCCGCCCAAGATTCCGTGACCCGCACCCCCGGCGTCCACGTGCGCGTCAGCTTCGTGCGAGCGAATCATCCGATTGCCTATGGCTATCCTCCGTCGAGCTATGTTTTCCGGCAGAATTTTGCGCTGTATTCGACGCCGCGGCGCTGGCTGCGGATGGCCTATTGCACGACGTGTTTGGACGGTCCGCTCGATCCGCGCAGCGTCGTCATGCAGTGGGGTGGGTCGGCCGGTGAGCCCTTCGTCGTGAGCGGTCAGGCCTGGGGCGAAGACAACCTCATCGGCCGCCCCGCGATTCTCGACATGCCGGTGGGACTTGGCCATGTCGTCATCTTCAATTTCAATCCACTATATCGCGACATGAATCGCGGCGACCATAGGTTGGTTTGGAATGCCATCCTGAATTGGCAAGCCATCCTCGCGGCGCATCAGGGCGGCGCGTAGGCGGGGTTGGCCGCGAGTTCCGCCAGGCGGCGCTCGTCCCAAATGACGACGATGCCGCTGCCGACCACGATGCTCGCGCCGATGACGAGCGTCGCCGACGGGGAAGCGGACCAGAAGATCCAGTCGATGACGAACGCCCAGAGAATCGCGGTGTACTCGAACGGGCCGACCACGGACGGCGGTGCCCGTCTGAAGGCTTCGGTCAGCCACAATTGCCCGAGACCTCCCGAGATCCCGATGCCGGCCAGCCACTTCCAGTCATCGGCAGCGATGGGTTGCCAATCGCTGTACGCGAATGCACCGGCGCCGACGGCCACTAATGCCAGATACCAGAACACCATCGACAGACTGGTGTTGCTGCGGCCTAAGGAGCGGACCGTCAAGGCGCTCAGCGAATAGCAAATGGTGGCGACCGCCGCCGCCGCCGCCGCGACCAGGGAGAACGCACCGCTGCCCCAGGGCTGCAGAATCAGCAGTACACCGGCGAGGCCGCAGGCGATGGCCGTCCATCGTCGGCCGGTCACCCGATCGCCATAGATGGGCACGGAGAGCACCGTCATCAGCAGCGGCGCGGCCAAGAACAGCGAATAGGTTTGGGCCAATGTCAAGCGGTGCACCGCGAAGACGAAACTCGCCAACATCACGACACCTAGAAATGCCCTGAACACATACAGCAGCGGCGCGGAAACCCGCAGGTTGGCCCACGACCGTTGCCACGCCACGGCCGGAATCAGGCACACGAACGAGGCGAGGCTGCGCATGCAGGCGATTTGCACGGGACTGTAATGCGCGGACAGGCGCTTCATCAGCGCATCCATCACGGAGAAGATGAAAACCGCGGCGATCATGAAGCTGATGCCGCGCAGCCGGGCGCGAGGGTGATCGAACGAGTGCATAGTTCTTGATATCCAGTCCGCCATTGTAATCCAGCGGCGGTCGGGGCGAACCGCTTTCCGCACCGCTTTCGGCGCGCGCGCGCCGTCCGGTTGGCGCAGTGCAGCCGTTTATGCCAATGTGCGCGTCTTCCGAAACCCACGGAGCGTCACGAGGACCCCAATGCAGAGCGCCACTCGGCCGGTTTTTCCATTTTCCGCGATCGTTGGCCAGGACGAGATGAAACTCGCGTTGATCTGCACGGCCGTCGATCCGAGCATCGGTGGAGTCTTGGTGCTCGGTGATCGCGGCACGGGAAAGTCGACCGCGATTCGCGCGCTCGCCGCTCTGTTGCCGCCGATGCAGACGGTGGTCGGATGCCGCTATGCCTGTGACCCCAAGGATTCCGATAGTTGGTGTGCCGAGTGCCAACAGCGAGCCCTCGAGGGGGCCCTGAAGTCACGTTCTGAACCCGTGCCGGTCGTCGATTTGCCCCTGGGGGTCACCGAAGACCGGGTGATCGGCGCCCTCGATCTCGAAAAGGCCCTGTCGCAAGGAGTCAAGGCGTTCGAGCCGGGGCTGCTGGCGCGGGCCAATCGTGGTTTTCTTTACATCGATGAGGTGAATCTGCTCGAGGATCACCTCGTCGACTTGCTGATCGACGTCGCAGCCTCCGGGGAGAATTTGGTCGAGCGGGAGGGTTTGAGTATTCGTCATCCGGCGCGCTTCGTGTTGATCGGCAGCGGCAATCCGGAGGAGGGTGAATTACGTCCGCAGCTCCTCGACCGCTTCGGGTTGTCGGTGGAAATCCGCACTCCCACCGAATTACAAGCGCGGGTCGATGTGATCAAACGCCGCGACGAATTCGAGCGCGACAAGAGCGCCTTTGTCGCCAAGTGGAAAAAAGCGGATGGCGCGCTGCGCAAGCGCATCCTCGTCGGCCGCGAGCGGGTCCAAAGCATGCAAATTCCGGATGCGGTCTTGGAGAGCGCGGCGAAGCTTTGCATGCAGTTGGGAACCGATGGACTGAGAGCGGAATTGACGCTGATGCGGGCGGCTCGCGCGCTCGCGAGTTTTGAAGCAGCCGAGACAGTGGACCTGAGCCACCTGCGGCGCATCGCGACGGCGGCGCTGCGCCATCGATTGCGGCGCGATCCGCTGGACGACTCCGGATCGACGGTGCGCGTGGAACGGGCGGTGGCCGAGGCGCTCGGCTCATGAGCGCCGCCGACGATGCGGCGCTTTGCGCATCGTTGCTGGCCTTGGGATGCGCCGATCTCGGCGGCGCCTGTCTGCGCTCGTTGGTGCAGCCGGCCAGAACCCAGTGGCTCGAGAGCCTGCGCGAACTGCTGCCCACGGCGCTGCCGATCCGGCGCATCCCATGCAACATTCCCGACAGCCGCTTGTTGGGCGGTTTGGATCTCACGGCCACGCTCAGGGCCAACCGACCCATCGCCGAACGGGGCGCGCTGGCCTCTGCCGACGGCGGTGTCGTCGTGATCGCCATGGCGGAGCGATTGAGCCGGCACACCGCCGCTTGCCTGAACGCGGTGCTCGACTGCGGCGAGATCCGCATGCAGCGCGAGGGCGTGGAGATTCACGATCCGGCGCGCGTCGCCGTGGTCGCGTTGGATGAGAGCATGAGCGACGATGAAGGTGTGCCCGCATCGTTGCTCGATCGTCTGGCTTTCTTGATCGACCTCAACGGTTTTGATTTGCGAACGCCCTTGGTATCGCAGCATGACCCCGACGACATCGTCGCGGCACGCGCCTTGCTCCCGGACGTGAACATCGGTGCGGATCTGGTCGCGGCGCTGTGTGGTACCGGGATGGCCTTGGGCGCGGGCTCCGCACGAGTCTCTTTGCTGGCGGTGCGGGTGGCGAGAATGGTCGCGGCATTGGCGGGACGCACCGAGGTTGGCACCGAGGATGCCGAGGCGGCGGGGCGGCTGGTGTTCGCGCCGCGCGCGACACAAATTCCGCAGACCAAATCGCCGCCGCCGGAGCCGGCGGCCGACGCCAGCCCGGAGTCGAAGACTGAACCTCCGCCCCCGGCGCCACCGACACCTCCGCCCCCACCCGCCGCCGACTCGCCACCCCGCACCGAGCCCACCCCCGAGCCGCCCCCCACCGCCGAGCCGCCCAAACCCGCGGACGAGTCGCCGTCTACCGATCATGCTGATACCGCTCAGCGCGACAAGGGCGATCTCGAGGACCTGGTGCTTGCCGCGGCGCAGGCGGCAATTCCGCCCGGGTTGCTCGCGCGTTTGCGGAGCGATGCGGTCGGGCGGGCAGGGGCGGCGGCGACCGGCCGCGCCGGTGCCCTGCGCAAGGGTGGCACCCGCGGCCGTCCGGCCGGCGTGCTCGCCGGAGCTCCGCGCGGTCAGGCGCGGCTCAATGTGCTGGAAACTCTGCGCTGCGCCGCGCCCTGGCAGAAAATCCGTGGCCGGCATTCGCCGAATGACGGCCGGGTACGCGTCGAGCCCGGTGATTTTCGGGTCACGCGCTATCAGCAGCGTGCCCAGACGCTGACCATCTTTGCCATCGATGCATCCGGTTCGTCGGCGCTCAATCGTCTGGCGGAAGCGAAGGGTGCGGTGGAGTTGCTGCTGGCCGATTGCTACGTGCGCCGGGACCAGGTGGCCGTCATCGTCTTTCGCGGGCGGCAAGCGGAGGTGTTGCTGCCGCCGACGCGTTCACTGGTGCGCGCGAAACGAAATTTGGCCGGCGTGCCCGGCGGCGGCGGCACGCCCATCGCCAGCGCCATCGACAGTGCCTTGGCGATGGCGCTGCAAGCGCAACGTCGGGGCGAGACGCCGATGCTGGTCTTGCTGAGCGACGGCCGGGCCAATGTCGCGCGCAATGGCACGGGCGGTCGCGACGCCGCCCAGGCCGACGCGCTGCAGTCAGCGCGGCGCCTCGGACGGGCGAATATCCGGACGCTGTTCATCGACACCTCGCCGCGGCCGAATGACAACGCCGCGAAACTCGCGAGCGCCATGCACGCCGATTACATCCCGCTGCCCTTCGCCGATTCGCGGCGGCTCTCGCGGGTGGTCAACGCGGCGACCGGCCGACCCTAGGCTGGTCGCGTATCGTCGGCCGATCGCCCGATCGCCCGATCGCCCGATCGCAACGTCGCTAGACGGTGGCGCGCATGCCGATGGCGCGGCGACGGGTGTCCATCAATTTCAGAATCATGGGTGTGAGGATCAACTGCATCGCCAGTTCCATCTTCCCGCCCGGGCAGACGATGATGTTCGGTCGCGACATGAAGGAGTCATGAATCATCGACAGCAGGTACGGGAAATCGATCCCCTTCGGGTTCGCGAAACGAATCACCACGAAGCTCTCATCCGCCGCCGGAATGTAGCGTGCCGTGAAGGGATTCGATGTGTCGACAGTGGGCACACGTTGAAAGTTGACGTGCGTCTCCGAGAACTGCGGACAGATGTAATTCACATAGTCGGGCATGCGCCGCAGGATGGTGTCGACCACCGCCTCGGTGGAATAGCCCCGCGTTTCCCGGTCGCGGTGCAGCTTCTGGATCCACTCCAAGTTGATGATGGGCACCACGCCGATGGTGAGGTCCGCATGCCGGGCCACATTGACCTCGGGCGTGACGACGGCGCCATGGAGGCCTTCGTAGAACATGAGATCGCTGTCCTTCGGGATCTCCTGCCAATCGGTGAAGGTACCGGGCTCTTGATTGTAAGGCTGCGCCTCTTTCTCATTGTGCAGGTAGCGGCGTATCTTGCCGCGGCCCGTCTCGCCGTAGTGCCGGAAGGTTTCCTCCAGCTCCTTGAACAGGTTGTTCTCGGGTCCGAAATGGCTGAAATGATGGTCGCCCCGGGCGGACGCTTCCGCCATGGCCACCTTCATTTCGTTGCGGTTGTAGCGATGGAAGGAGTCGCCCTCGACCAGCACCGCATTGATGTGTTCGCGGCGGAATATCCAGTTGAAAGTGCGGGTGACGGAGGTCGTGCCCGCGCCGGATGATCCTGTGACGGCGATGATGGGATGTTTTGCTGACATGATACTCCCTGATTTTAGGATTGAATGAACAGCGAGCGTTCTTTGAACAGCGGCGAGCTGTAGATCCGGTCGAGACCCTGGTCGTGTTCGTGGTGATATTGTTCGATGCGTTCGACCTCGGCCTTGGCGCCGAGAATCAGCGGCACGCGTTGATGCAAATCAGTGGGCACCATGTCGAGAATCCGTCCCCGACCGGCAGAGGCGGCGCCACCGGCTTGCTCGACGAGCATGGCCATGGGATTGGCTTCGTACAGCAGCCGCAGTCGCCCCGGTTTGCCGGGGTCCTTCGAATCCTTCGGGTACATGAACAAGCCGCCGCGGATCAGGATGCGATGTACCTCCGCCACCAGCGAGGCGATCCAGCGCATGTTGAAATCCTTACCGCGCACACCGCCCCGTCCGGCCAGGCATTCGACCACGTAGCGCCTCACCGGGGGCTCCCAAAACCGCTCGTTCGATGCATTGATGGCGAACTCGGTCGCCTCCGACGGAATCCGCATGTTCGGATGCGTGAGGATGAATTCGCCGAAGCCGCGATCGAGCGTGAAACCATGAACGCCACGGCCCACGGTGAAAACCAGCATGGTGGTGGCGCCATAAATGGCATACCCGGCGCAGAGCTGGCGCGTCCCAGGTTGCAGAAAGTCCTCACGGGTCGGACGCTCGGTACCGCGCGGCGCCTTCAGCACCGAGAAAATGCTGCCCACCGGCGCATTGATGTCGATGTTGCTGGATCCGTCCAACGGGTCGAAGGTCAGCAGATAGTCGCCGCGCGGATATTCTTCGGGAATATCGAACGGGTTCTCCAACTCCTCGGACACCATGCCGGCGAGATGGCCGCCGAACTCGCTGGTGCGCAGGAAGATGTCATTGGAGATGACGTCGAGTTTCTGCTGGGTCTCGCCCTGCACATTGGTGGCCTCGGCTGAGCCATGCGCGCCGGCGAGCGCGCCGCGACCGACGATGAAACTGATGCGTTTGCAGGCCAGACGAACGTGATTCAGTAGTGCCGTGAAATCTCCGATTACACCCGGAAATTGGCGCTGCTCCCCGATCAGGAATTCGGTGATTGTTTTTTCTCTGCTCATGGTCCCCCCCTCGATTGTGTTTGTGCGCTAGTTCAAGATTCCCCGATTATGTGCAAATGACGCTGATTCAAAAGATGTTCAATTGTGCGGATTCCCAGTACATCCGCACCGACCAATGCGGCCGCCTGCGGCGGCAGGGGCCGCTCCGCGCAGCCCAAGGATGGCAGTACCAAGTCTGCCGCGGAGAAGTCTTCGGTGGCGGTCCAGAAGCACGGCGTCACGATGGTGTAGAGTCCCGCCCCCTTGGCGGCACGCAGACCGTTGACGGAATCTTCGAAAGCCACACAAACCTCCGGCGGTAACCCCATCGCGCCGAGTACATATTCATATATATCGGGAGCCGGCTTCTTGCGGCTCGCCTGATTGGCAGCTCCGATCACGGCAAATCGATCCAGCGCACCCGGCCCAAGGTGCGTCTCGAGTAGTGCCTCGATGTTTTTATAGGTGGTCGTGGTGGCGATTGCAAGGCGAATGCGGTTTCTTGACGCTTCATCCAGCAGACGCAACACGCCGTCGCGCAGCGGTACCTGACCTGCCAGCACCATGCGCGTGTAGTGACGGGTTTTGGCCGCATGCAGGACGTCGATCTGCCGCTCCAACGTCGCCCGCTCGAGGGCGGAGACGTCGAGGGATTGGATGTAGGCGCCGAGCCGCTCCTTTCCGCCCGTGGTCAGCAGTAGACTCGTGTAGGTTGGCTGGCTCCAATTCCAACTCAGCTTGAGCTCTTCGAACGCGCTATTGAACGCCTGGCGATGGGCTTCTTCAGTGTCCGCAAGCGTACCGTCCACATCGAAAATCAACGCCTCGAGCGTCAAGCAAACACCCGGTTCGCCTGCCGCAAGCGGGCCCGATCGAGTGCCTTGCGAATGGAGCGGGCGTTGGCGAAACGCGGCTGTTTCTCGCGCAGTCCTGGATTGTCGCGGAAGAAAATTTCCATACGATCAGCATACCCCGCCGGTATCACGACAGATCATCGCGCTGAGTCTCCATGACCTGCAAGAGGATTTCGAGCGACTCCTTACCATAATCCCGCTCGTTTTCCGGTCTGTAGATGAACGTACGGTGGACTCTAGCGCTACGTTCGCATAAGGGATAATCAATATTCACGCCAAAGGTGTTAAGCTTTAGCTGATGTGTCGGTGGACTTGACCATGTCGATTCAACACGTTTCGCTACGCCAATTGCGGGTCTTTGAGGCTGCCGCCAGCAATCGTTCGTTCTCCAAGGCGGCCGAAGCGTTGCATTTGACGCAACCCGGTGTTTCGATGCATATCAAAGAGTTGGAAGCAAATGCGGGCTTGCCGCTGTTCGAGCGCATCGGTCGCAAGCTGTACGTCACGGAAGCCGGCCAGGAGCTCTTGGTGCGTGCACGCGAAATACTCCGGGCGCTGAAAGATGCCGAAGATACCCTCGATAACTTGCGTGGCCTACGCCGCGGCCTCATCAATCTTGCCGTGGTGAGCACGGCAAAGTACTTCGTGCCGCAATTACTGTCGCGATTTCAGCGCGACTTTCCCGAGCTCGAGATTCGCCTGACAGTGAACAATCGCGACTCGGTCATCGAGCAGTTGGTGACCAACGAGGTGGATCTTGCCATCATGGGCCGGCCGCCGGAGACTTCGGATATTCATGCCGAAGCGTTCGCGCAAAACCCCCACGTCGTGATCGCCTCGCCGGAACACGCCTTAGCCGGCCAGCGCGACATTCCAGTCGACGTCGTCGCGCGCCAGAAGTTCATCGTCCGGGAGCCGGGTTCCGGAACCCGGCTGGCCATGCAGCAATTCTTCAGCGAATATCGCCTGGTATTCAACGTCGCCATGGAAATGGCGAGCGATGAGACCATCAAACGAGCGGTGATGGCCGGGATGGGCTTGAGCTTCATCTCCCGCCATACCATCGATTTGGAGATTCAGACCCGGCGCCTGGCGGTACTCGATGTCCGTGGAATGCCGGTGATTCGCCACTGGCATGTGGCGCACCTGGTCAAGAAGCGGCTGTCGCCCACCGCGGTGGCATTCAAGGAATTCGTGCTGCAACGAGGTGGCGAATTGCTGCGCGGTTTCGAATCCAAGCGATGAGCGGCTGGCCCCACGAAGAATTCAGCCGCTTCGTCGAGGCGGGCGGCGTGCGCTGGCATGTCCAAGAACTCGGCGATGGGCCGGTCATGCTGCTGATTCATGGCACTGGCGCGTCGACCCACTCTTGGCGCCACGTCATGCCGTTGCTCGCGGCGCATTACCGGTTGTTGGTTATCGATTTGCCGGGGCATGGATTGACGCGGGCGGCCGGCTCGGCCGCGGCAAACGGTGCACGACCGTCCGCGCGCACGGCCTCGATCGACGGCATGAGCGACGGCATCACGGCGTTGTTGCGGCAGCTGTCGCTCGATGTCAGTTACTGCGTCGGGCATTCCGCTGGTGCGGTGATTCTCTGCCGGATGGCGATCGACGGCCGTATCGCGCCGCGGGTCATCGTCAGCATGAACGGCGCCTTCGTGCCGCTGGCCGGTGCGGCGCAAAGCTTGTTCTCACCGGTTGCACGGCTGATGGCCGGCGCCAGCTTTGTACCGCGGCTGCTGTCCTGGGGTGCTGGCAATCCGGCGAAGGTGGCGCAGATGCTCGAGGCGACCGGTTCGCGCCTCGACCGGGAGGGCGTGCTCCTTTACACGGAGCTCGTTCGTCGGCCTGAACATGTCGCCGGTGCCCTGGCGATGATGGGCAACTGGGATCTCATTGGGTTCGAGCGCGATCTGGGGCGCCTGCGTGCACCCATGGCCTTGATCGTCGCGAGCAATGATCGGACCGTGCCGCCGCAACAGGCCGAATGGGTCAAACGACGCGTGCCTCAAGCGAGCATTCATATCCTGCGCGGGCTCGGTCACTTGGCTCATGAAGAAGCGCCGGCGCTGGTCGCGGCCGAGATCGGCACGATTTGCGCGGCGGCGCAGTGACGCCCGCGGCGGGTCAGTGCCCTTGGGGGCGTTTCAGAAGATCCGTGCGGTCGATCGAGCGCAGCTGGCACTTGAGCCGTGTACCGCCCCGAACCGTCGTCAGCGGGACCCCCACGCCGGCGGGACCCAAGGCCCAGAGATGCCGGTAGAATTCGGGCAGCGTGCTCACCGTGGCATCGCCCACCTGGCTGATGAGATCGCCTTCGCGGATGTCCGCCGCTTGCGCCGGGCTGCCATCGGCCACCCCGGTGACGTAAACCCGGCCGCTGACTTCGACCGAGTAAATTCCCAGCCAGGGCCGTGAAGGGCGCGTGGTCCGACCGAGCGTCTTCAGATCGTTGAGGATGGGTTTGAGCAGATCGATCGGTACGAACATGTTGGCGTTGGCCTCATCGCCGTCGATGTTCTCACGGACCAGCAGCGATCCCAGGCCAACCAACTGCCCGTCGCCGTCGATGAGCGCCGAACCCGACCAATGCGGATGGGCGGGCGCGGTGAACAGCGCGGCATCGAGCAGGTACTCCCAAGCGCCGGCGAACTCGCGCCGGGCGATCACGCTGACCTGCTGCGGCTTGCCGAATTCCGGCGAACAATGCACCTGCGCCTTGGCGCCGACATGCATGGTCGCTGATGAGCCGATCCTGACCGGCGTGACGTCCAGCTGTTGCAGCGGCAGTACCAAACCGAAGCCGGTGACCTGGTCGTAGGCGAGGGCATGAGCCGCCACCTCCGCGCCGTTGGCGACCGTGACCCAAACATCGGTGGCCTCGGTGATTAGGTAGCCTATCGTCAGAATCAAGCCGCCGCCGTCGATGATCACCCCGTTGCCGGAGCGCTCCGCTCCCAACGTGGCGGCGGTAAAGGCGTCTTCCGGCACCGTCGCACGTATCTTGACGACCGATCGAGCAAAGACATGATCTGCGAGGGACATAACAGGTAACGGTAGCCTGAAGTCGCGCGGGTGTCACCTGAAGTGCGGCTAAACTTCCGCGCCATGAGCGATATGTCAGAGAGCGGGCGTTGCCGGCGGGCTTTTTTCCGCGCGAGTTCTTGCTACAGTAGCCGCCGATGCTGCGCCGTTCCGTAGTCGATTCCCATGCGTCCGTTGCCGATGTCGCGGCCTGCCGCGCCACATTGCGCGGTGGGTCGCGCACTTTCTTCGCCGCATCGCTGGCGCTGCCCACGGGCGTACGCAAGCCGGCGACCGCGCTGTATGCTTTCTGCCGCATGGCCGACGACGCCATCGACCAAGGAGCCGACTGCGACGCCGCGTTGACCGACCTGCACAACCGGTTGGACCGGATCTATGGCGGCGCACCGCAGGGTGCGCCGGCCGACCGCGCCTTTGCCGACGCCGTCGTGCGCTTCGGCATTCCCAAGCAATTTCCGCTGGCCTTGCTCGAGGGTTTCGAATGGGATGCGCGCGGGCGCCGCTATGCGAGCCTTGCGCAGCTGCGCGCCTACGCGATGCGTGTGGCGGGCACCGTCGGCGCCATGATGGCGTTGGTCATGAACGTGCGCGAGCGGAACCTGCTGGCGCGCGCCTGCGATCTCGGGGTCGCGATGCAATTGACCAATATCGCGCGCGACGTGGGCGAGGATGCGCGCAACGCGCGCGTTTATCTGCCGCTGGAATGGCTGCACGATGCGAAGGTGGATCCCGAGGCATTGATTGCACGGCCGGCGTTCACGCCGGCGTTGGGATCGGTCATCGAGCGGCTGCTGGCGGAAGCCCGCGCGCTCTACGAGCGCAGCGATGCGGGCATCGCGAACCTGCCATCGGCATGCCGGCCCGGCATGTATGCGGCGCGTCTTCTTTATGCGGAGATCGGCAACGAGGTGGCGCGCCGAGGTTTCGACTCGGTGACTCAACGTGCCGTGGTGCCGTGGCAGCGCAAGGCGCGCATTCTCGCGGATGCGGCACGTGCCGCGCAGCGCCGGCCACCGCCGGTGGTGGCGAGGGATGAATTGGCCGAGAGCGCCTTCCTGCTCGATAGCTTCTCACCGGCCGCGCTGCCTGCCCCGGTGACGATCGCCGCAGCGACGAGCACCGCCGAAACGCCGCGCGAGCGCGCGCGCTGGCCGCGCGTGGAGGATCGTGTCATCTGGCTGGTGGATTTGTTCGAACGGCTGGAGCGTCGGGACCGCGCCGGCGCGGGCGCAGATACACTGGAAGTTTCCCAGGAGCCGGTGTCCTAGAAGAGCGTACGCGGCATGCGAAAGGGCAGCAGACATTGCACCCAGCGCGAACGGAACCGGTCGAGATCCAGGCTTTCATGCACGGCCTCGCCGGCTGTCCCGGCGAGGTGGGTCGAGAGAAGCGAGCGGCTGTAGAAAGGCGCATCCTCGAGGGTTTGCACGACCCGCGCGCCGTGTCCGGCATCGGCACGGGTCTCGCGATGCACTCGCCAGCGCGTGGCCGGCAGGCTGACCAACGGCGGCGGCTCGAGCGCTCTCACCCTGCCTTGCGCGTCGAAGGACAGCGCCAGAGCGCGCGGCGCGGCGCCGCGCTCCTCCACGTCGTAGAGCACCACGGTTTCCCGCGCGTTGCAGGCTCGGGACCAGGTCCAATAACGAAACGCGTTCTCCAAGGGTTCACTGCCCGCATTGGCATCGACATAGGCGATGCCGCTCCAAGTCAACGCCGGGTCGCGCAGCGTGACCTCGATGTGCGCTCGCGGCGCGAACGGCGTCCAATGATGCCGACCGGCCGTGTCGAGACGAAAGCTGCGCGTACCCAAGGCCAATGGTTTGACGCGGATGGTGCCGCGAATCCGTCGCGGTATCGGCGCGCAGACCTCATCGATGCTGATGTGCATGCCATCCCCGGACCATTCGAGCGAGCTCGGCCCCACCGAAAAATGCGCGGCATCACGGTTGAGGTGCGCCCTGCCGCGCTCGGTCATGGACCAACGCGCCGCGCGTTGCCCGTACAGCGCGACGTTGAGCGCGCAATGGTTCGCGGGATCGGCGCCGCCGCGTCGCCGCCGCCACGCGTAGTAGGGCGAAAAGACGCTGCCGACGAAGGCGATCAACGTCAGCCCGTGCCGGCCATCGGTGCTCAACGCGTCGAGGTACCACCAGGCATAGCCGCCGCGCGGGACCGGCTGGTCGAAACGCAATCCGCCATGATCGTAGCTGCCGCCAGCCGCCCCGAGGTGGCCGCCATCGGAATCCCCGGACCCGGATGCGTGCTGCCGCCCGCGAGGTACAGGCCCGGAATCCTGCTGCGCGAGCCCGGTCTCGTGAATGAGGCTCTCCAGCCGTGGGAAGCCGGACCATAAAGCGCGCCCCCCGTCGCCGGAAACAGCCGGTGAAAGTCGGCGGGCGTGGTCACGGTGATCCGCTCGGGATTCCGCTCCACGCTGAGCCCAAAGCTCGTCAACAATTGGAAAAGACGGTTTTCGCATGACTCGATCTCCGCGTGGTTGAACTCGTGGCTGTCGCCGCTGGCCGGAGCGTTGATGAGAAAGAACAGCCGCTCGGCCGAGCCCGGCGGCGGCGAGGCATCCACACGGTCCTGTGCGCAAGCATAGATCGTCGGCGAACGCGGCACTTGCCTGCGGGAAAAAATGGCGTCGAATTCCGCTTTGTAGTCGTCGCTGAAGAACACCGTGTGATGCGCGAGTGGAAAACCGTCGGTGCGCGCCACCGTGTTCCAAGTGATGGCGGAGAGACTGCGCGACGCCACCGGGGTGGGCGCTACCGCGCGGGCGGCGGACGGCCCGAAAAGGCCCGTGGCCAGCGCATTGTTGTCGGCATTGCACACGACCGCATCCACCTCGAGGCGCTCACCGGCCGTGGTCGTGACCGCGCTCACCCGATGCTTGGCAACCTCGATGGAACGTACTTCGATCCCGTACCGCAGCGTGGCACCGCGCCGCGCGGCAAGGGCCGCCATCTGCTCCACCAATCGATGCATGCCGCCGTCGACATACCAGACGCCCGCCTGCTCCACATGCGCGACGAGCATGAGGGTCGCCGGCGAGCTGAACGGTGAGGATCCACAATAGGTGGCGTAACGGCCGAACAACTGGCGCAGCCGCGGATCGGCGAAATACTCATGCACCGCCTGCCATAGGGTCAGGAACGGCTTGATGTTCCAGAGATCGGGCAAACCGCCAAGGCCGATGCGCTGCATGAGTTGCAGCATCGTCGGGCGTGAGGCGCGCATGAAAGAGTGATCGAGGGTGGTGTAGATGCGTCGCGCATGGGCGGCGAAGGCGGCGAAGGCGCGCGCCTCGGCGGCCCCCGAAAAATCACCAATGGCGTCGATCGAGCGGCTAACGTCGGCGAAAAGATCCAAATGCTGGCCGGCCGTCCAGGCATGTCGGGCGAGCACGTGGGCCGGCTTCAAAGTCACCCGGCTGTCCAGGCTGTCGCCCGCGTCGGCGAACAGCGCATCGAACACCGTGCGCAGGGTGAAGACCGATGGACCGGCATCCAAGCGCAGACCGTTGATGGGAACTTCGCGCATTTTGCCACCCGGCGCTGCAGCTCGCTCGAACAGGGTGACTTCGCAGCCCTGACGGGCGAGGTCGATGGCGGCGGCAAGGCCGGCGACGCCGGCGCCGATCACCGCAATGCGCGGGCTGGCCATCGCCCCCTGAAATTCGTTGACTGAACTCATGGTGAGTGTCTATATTATCTGACAGTTGAGATTGACAAGCGATATTTACACTAGTGAACAAAGGGGCGCCTGTGGATTCTACGACCCGGATCGATCGCTCACTCGCCCAGGCCCTCGGCCTGGCTCGTGGTTCTGATGCGCCTCCG
>Ga0116228_10000502_pt1 | contig 29907 bp, 16 predicted proteins | sample S1TSphfallax_2_FD_89694 | JGI IMG/M metagenome (GOLD analysis project Ga0116228, IMG submission 89694) | Host-associated microbial communities from peat moss isolated from Minnesota, USA - S1T2_Fc - Sphagnum fallax MG | ecosystem: Host-associated > Plants > Peat moss > Unclassified | place... | reverse complement strand
CATCAAGGATTTTACCTTCTTCACACTAATTAGTGGTGTTGAATTTTAAACCAGAGTTGGGTGGTTTTTGAATCTGGCGTAGTTATTTGCAGGTTTTTAGACCAGATATATAGGCATATGTCCAAAAGTTCCCATTTTGCTAAACCCTTGCCCCTACCTCCAACCCAGCACTTTTTGGAAACCCTATACTCACCTCTTGTTCTGAATTGGCAACCTCACTTTTCTGAAATCTAACTTTGATTTCTCTCCAACACCCAAAAATGCTTAAGGTTCTTTATGAAAAACTCGATGTGCAACAAGTTTGAAAACCACCTTGACTTTTTCCAAAGAAACCCAACTTTGCAAAATATGATAACTGCTTGCATTTTTTCCAAGGTTTTTTCAAAGAAACCTGACTTTGCAAAATATGAAAACTACTTACATTTTGTCAAAGGTTTTTTCAAAGAATTTGGATTGTCGCAAAACATGAAATTCACCTAGTTTTTTCTAAGGTTCTTTCAAAAACACCCAATCTGGTTTTGTGTTTTTGTCTAAGGTTCTTGAGTTTTTGGTTTTAGGTTTCCTATTTCTTGTGATGGAGAAAGCAAGTTCATTGAACATTCAACACTTGACGTTACAATTTTTCTTTAACTCCTTGAATGCAACCTTGGAACGACAAAAGGAATTGCTTTTCCCTACATATTTATCCATTTACTCATGTTTTACTCAAGTATGGTAATGGTGGGTACATTAAAGGCATCAGATGAAAGTGAGAAAATAAAAACCCCTTCCAACATATTGTGTGTTTTTTTCTTCTAAAGTTTTGTTAACAAGCTCAAGGCGTGCTATGCAACTACAAGTGCTTTACAATTTGCTTCCATTGCCATCACCCACAAATCTGCCTTTTGTCAACCCTTTCAAATCATCATTACTCATTATTCACTCTCATTACTCTCCCCCCCTCAATTTCTTTGCTATAGTTATCATGGAATCTTCAACTCCAAATATTTTCATTAATTTGGAAGCTAAACATAATGGCCTTTGCGTTGATGTTGGGTGTGTGGCAAAGTGTAGCAATAACAACATTGTGAACAAACTAAAGCAAGAAGCCCCATCTAATGTTGGCACTAATGACCTTATAGTGCAAGAAGTGTTGTTAGAAAACTTGAGGAAGCAATCAAAGGTTTTGGAAGCCTCACCATAGGACTTTTCACACAAGGGTGTTTTTCAAAGTCAACAATAACCAACCTATTGATTTGGGGCAAAATCAAGTCATGAAATGCATTGTTTGTCACAATGAAACAATTTGCATTAAGATTCTAGTCTTGCACACAAGATGCCACAATTTTGATGTGAATCATTGAGGATTCTCTTCACATTTGCTTTGTATTTTGGATTCTAGATTTTTAATGAAAGTATCTTGGTTGAATGAAAATGCATCTAACTTATTCTTGTTACTGGTGTCCATGGTTGATTGTAAAGGAATATGTAATTTTAATGCTTTATTGAAAATAAAAACTAAGAACGTTGTGTTGTTTCTTTTAAGTTCAAAAAAATTAGAAACTTGGTTAATTTCAAAAGCCTCTATAATGTTAGTGCACAGTAAAAAAAATCATATTAAAAGCAGTCTCACAATTCAAATAATAGGATTTGGCCTCTATGATAACTAGAACAATGCAACTAATTAGTTGTTTTACTTAAGAACATAGATTGTAATCAACCAAGTTTTTTCAAAAACTTGGATTAAAAAGTCACTCCATGAATCTAAAAATTAAATTGATGTAGCTAGGTCAAAGGTTTTGCTTGAAAACTATTTTGTTTAACCAACAAGTTTTATCTCAAAAAATCAATAAAAAGAATTGCCCTTCCAATCTTCTAAACCCCAAAAAACTAAATGCTTCTTACAAATCTTTAATTTTTAAGGAATCGAAACCAATCAATTTTTTTCAATTTTTTAAATATGGAACCATAATCAACCAATTATATAAAATTTGAAAGGTCAACTACCTTAAATTGACAATTCTTTGAAAAACCAGAAAACCACCCAACATTAGTTCAAACCCATAACCTTTTTTGAGGTCCTAGGGTACCAAACAAGGGTTGATAATGATATTGTATTGTACTATGGCTCTAGTTTTGATGTTTATGATGGTGTTTGTGGCCAAACCAAACCAACACCCACGAACACACCACCATGGATGGATGGTGCCTGGACATTTTTTTCATTGGGTTCTTGTTCTTTAACTAACCTCCGGTCATAATTAAAGGTTTCAAAAGTGTGCTAGGAATTCTAGAATTGGGGTTCACCAAATTTGATGGCCTCAAAACTAGAAAACAAGTGGTGTGTTTGTGAGGGTTAGCCTTTAGGTCGTATTAACTAGTGTTTAATTGGTTGAGATCTCCCTCTTGTGATATGCAATAGTGTTGGGTGATTACCCAATTTGATAGGTTAAAACCATCAATTCTTAGGTGTTTGCACACTATGGTGACCTTATATGGACGTCATAATGGCAATTTTTCTTGTATTCCTTAGGTACAAAAAAATAAATAAAATAAAATTCATTGAAATAATTTTAAAAAGGAACTCACTTATCTAAAGCTATCATAATCAACATTTCAAAAATGAAAAAATCAAATCAAAATCGTGGATAGCCAATAAGTAATGGACTTTTGAATTTTGCCCACATTTTTTGTCACACTTGCAAAACTTGTGGATATGGACTTTTATTTTACAATGTGTTAATTTTATATGTTTGAAACTTTGGGACATTAGATGAATTATGTTTAAGAAACTAAAGATCCATTGAATGAATGGAATGTGATTTTAATTTATTATGTTATGAGCTTTTTAAAACTCCAAAAATTGTGATTATTTAAAAAGTTTTTAAAGCATTTCTAAATAATTATTGTTAAATAATGTCTTTTGAGATTTTTTTTTATATGTCTTATAACATCATGATTTGAAATTGAAAATGGAATTTTTTTTATTTTCAATATCATTTAAATATTCATACGCTAGAATAAGACTCCAAAGAGGGATTCTAATTTGTTAAAATAATGACATCCTAGTATATTTTTGCCTTCTTATTCTAATTTGCAAAAATCAAACTAAAATAAAAAAATTGAAACTTTGAAAACTAGATTTGCAATTGGGTTCTTAGTTTATTTTTGTTAAATTAAAACAAAATTTTCAAGAAAATTAAAAGACTAGATAACCAAAGGTTAATCAATAGTTCATATTTGATCCCATTCTAGGTCACTTGAAACCAAAACCAAAGTCAAATCTATTTTTTTGAACTGTAATTAAAACTAGAATTTTCTTTTGAAAAATCAAACCTTTAAGAACCAAGAATTTGAACTATTTTTAAAAAAACTAGAACTAGAGGTTCATAAAAGTTAAAAAAACTACCCAACACTAGTTTTACACTTGCTTGGGATTAGTGTTTCTTTTAAGAATATTTTTATCTAACTTAAATGCCAATCATCATAAGAAGATGTACACATAGAAATATTTAATCAAATCTAACCATAAATTAAATATGAAGTATAAATTTTTAATCAACCTTCTATATTATAATGGTTTGTTATTAGATTTGTGCAATGTTTTTTGTTTGCAAGAAGTTTTTAATGTAGCCAAAATAACAATCATCCAAAGCAAGATTTAACCAAATCTAGCTATAGAACACATATGACTTGTAAAAAAAATTAATAGTCTTTATACTCTCTTTTTTTGCTACATAATGAAAATTAAGTATGGAAATTTGGTATTATTTACAAAAAAAATTCATTTTTATTATTAAAATAGTAAAAAATGACTTCAATTTCAATTTTTTTTTCTTTTTGTTTTTTGGGCAAGATATCACTAGTGAAACAAAGGTTGTGTTGGAGTGATGAGGAATGTTATGGGGAATAGGGGATTGGTGTCAAGGTTTGCGGTTCTTTGATTTTCAAACAAACTTGTGGTGGGGATTTGATGAGGCATATAAACATGTGGAGGTGAGATATGGAAATTCTCACTTCCACCACAACCCAATAGAATAATAATAATAATAATAAATAACCTAATCATAATCAAGCATGATTACCATAAAATATAATTTTGGTTATCAACTTAAAACCTAAATTCATAACCTCCCACACAATTGTCAATGCTTGAATTACACTAAGTTTTATCTTAAGTTTTATCATATTTTTAATAACCACATGGGCCACTCTCTGAGGATTCCACTTTTATTTCCACTTAATACAACAAAGACTCATTCCCTTCACTAAATGTGACATTGGAACTAAAAAAAACGTTGTGCCATTTTTTTGTGGCACATCATTGTGCAAGATCATCTACTCAAACCAAGTCTCTTTAGATATGATATGTATTGTGCAAGTGAAAATGAAAGGCTAAAGAAAGTGAGAATTTGCAAACTCTATTCCTCTTGTCTTTTGTAATTTGGATTTAAATTATAGTTTTTTTTCTAGGTTTCAATTGTTTCTTTTGATTTAGGTTTCAAGTGTTTTCATTGCCTAACTTCTCACCCTTTGACATAAAAGAAAGAAAGATTTTTCCATTACCTTCATACACATTCAAGCAATTTGTTGCATGGGTACTTGCTTCCACGATTCCAAATGGTTGGTTATGGTTATGATTGAAAGGAAACTAATTGAAATCACCATAAGTTTTGGAATCAAAATTGAAATTAGACCCAAGCTATAAAACCATAACTAAAATTATCCCCTTGACTCCATATATGATTTCTAACTTAAATCAAACCCAAGGTTTAGTTTTAAAGTATGCTAGAACCTAAAACCATGCCAAGTTTTTTTTAAAATTACGTTTTGGTTTCATTTTAGAGTTTAAAGGTTGATAGTAATTTCAAGTTTAGAGCTTAAATTTTCTTTTTCGTGCTTTTCCTAGAGCTCAATTGTTCTTCATGCAAAGCTTTTGGGTTTCTATTTGTGTTCTTGTGTTCATGCTTGTGGTCTTCAATTCTAGTTTTTCTTACGCAACATTTTTCTCATCTTCCTTGCATTGGTGTTTTTTGAGAAAACATCCTTGTGTCTTTCTTGCATAATGCACCTTCTTCACTATGATCCTCTTCTTCATGATGAACATCCCCTTTTTCCTATTCATGATTATGGTCATCATCATCATTTTCTTTAGTCATCTTATTCTTATTCCTAGTAATGGTCATTGTGATCCTCGCCTTATTTTGTCCATCCTTTCGTTCCTTTTTCTAACAATGGTCACCATGATCCTCTTTGTCACAATACTTCCTTTAACCCACACTTAAACCTACCTAATTCCTAGAACTTGCCAACATTAGTTGAGACCTATTTAGTGTAGCTTGTGATAGACCATGTGTGCACTAGAAATCACTTTGGTCACATGGTACTTTTCATGCCTATAAAACTTTTGATCCACCACCTTACGAACACCTATGTGGTCATTGATGATTAAACTAACAAGGATTATAAAGCAAGGGGTAAGATCAACTCTTTTCTATGGTCACACTCCTCCCAACCTCATATATCATCATTTTTTTCCTTCTCTTTTTGCACTTGTCCAAAACCCACTAGCCACAAATGTGCATACATTCACATGAACTCCTACACCTACATGTTATTTATTTTCCATGCCCACTACCAACCTCCCTATCATTTATGTAATTATAAATTGTCATAGTTGCATTAAAAAAATTAGGGGATAACTATATGTATACAAAAAGTTTAGCTATTAAATTGTGCATCATTGATTTTTTGCTTTATGTAATTTATAACAAATAGAACATTGAATGGTACTTGAAATGACTCTTTGTAGCAACATAGGGGTCTCGAGCTTTGAAATTCCGATTCCATAAAACTCATGATGTTCAATTGTATTTGCAATCAAAGATTAAGAAGGAACAAATTGAAATGCCCATGTCCTATGAATCCAACATTTTAGTTTTGACAATTTAAAAAAGAAAGTTTTGATTATTCAATAAAAGGAACATTTTGATTTCATAGAAAAACATGTTGCAACTGAAAACATAAAGTATGAGAAACATAAAAACAAAACATATACACAAGAAGAGTTGGTAATTGTCCACTACTTTTTTTCTTTTTTTCTAGCACAAATGAACAATTTGAAGAGAAAAAACAATGCCCACAAAGGGGAGTGCATGCAACCCTCAACCCAACCATCATGTAATAAAGCCTCTATGAGGTCCACCATGATACAATTAGATGTACCTACCTTTTCTAGAACAAATTACCTAGTTTTTACCCCATATCTTTTCAAAATACTCAATATGCACAACTTTTTGATTCATAGGGGAACTTATCAATCAAACTTAAACATCTATCCCAAGTGACCTTGGCATAATTTAACAAGATAATCCAAATGAAAATAACCTTGTGGGTATGCTAGATCTCTTGTTAAAAACAACATCATTTCTCTCCATCCAAATCACCCACATGGTTATGGCCCTAAGCAAAGATTGTAAGCCTGCAACCTTAATTGAAAATTTGAGGTTAATGGTATAGCATAAAAATTTTGTTGTTTATTTTTGGGGCATATAAGATGCCTAATGGGGCTTTGTTCTAAGCATGTGCCATGGAACATGTATGTATTTTACTTGTGAAAGATTTATTGAATTTGATGGTTAAAATATTTTATCGTAAGGGCAATCAATGAAAGTTATTTGCTTGATCTTTTGGGTAGTTACACATTAAATAGTCCACTTTTTGGTGTCACATGGGTAGTTTTGGGGGGGTATCTCTAAGTTTGGTATAATATGTGTTGGGATATGATTGAAAATTATGGAAGGAACTCATCTAATTAATTTGTAACATTTGTATAATTTAATTAAAAATTTTGAAAATAAAATGACTTCATTTCATTACAAGGTGGACTTTTAAACCAATGTAAAGTCTTTTGTCATAGTCCATAAAAACATTTATGGACTTTTATTACATAATAAACATGTGTGAAATGTTGATTTTTTCCCCCTAGTATGGTTGTGAAGCTATTATAATGCTAAAATAAAGGTTTACAAGCAAGTTTAATATTTTAATTTATTAGATTTTTGTAAGATTACCAATAGTTTATAAAGTCCATGATTTATTGAAATGGAAAAAATGAAAATTGATTGTTGTTTTGTAAAAAATGACATTACTACCCTACATAACATTTGCCAATTAGAAAAATTAGAAAAACTCATTTTTTGTTTCTAACTTTTCCCTTAGTTGATTAAACCGAAACATGTGTTGCAATTTATAAATTTATAAGTTTAAAGTTTAGGTATTCCACTTGCCTCATACTTTCAAATGGACAATTTCACATTCCCAAAACACCAAACATTCAAATTTTAAAAACTTAAAAAGGAAAATTATGGACTTACTCATTTGCCACTTTTGGTCCATCTTAATGTGTACTCACTCTTTTAATGAAATGGTTGGTGAAGTTGGATGAAGCACCTTGGTATTAACTAAAAGGGATGCAAAGTTTCAAAAGGTGATAGGGTTTGATATGGTCAAAAACAAATCAATAATACAAGGTTCATGTAATAGGTGTTCGTATGGAGTTTTTAATGGAGTTCATATGTGTTCAAACCATATGATTTGAAATTCAAAAGGTGTGATTTTAATTTTTTAAATTGGTTATGACTACATGAAGCAAACTTTCATAGAACAACACAAAATATTATTGAAAAGGTTCTACTGAGATGGCTAAGGTTTGATCCATGTAGTATGTCAACTAGTTTGTGCAATGGTTTTCAAGTTTCCGAAAATTGGTTAAAACACGAGTTTAATTATTGATTGATAATATAATAGGCATAATATCATATAATCGAAAAAACATTCATAACAACAAAAATATGAATGGGCATTACAAATAAATGTTGAAAAAAATGTAATGTGGTAATAGTTTGTCATCAATGTATTTTGAAATAAAAGATTAACTCAAAATATAAGGATTGACAAATTGTTGATCTTGTTCGAGAATGTTGACATGGAAACACATGTTAACATTTTGTGAAATCATTTTTAGCAAAGTTGGGCAACAATGTTAATTTGAAATTTGAATTGTTATCAACCTTTGAAAGGGAATATTCTTGATTTGTAAACAAAAGCTTGCATGTTTCAAGGAATGGGAGTGTTCTTTTATTTTTAGTACAATATTTTTGTTTCAATTTAAGATGACCTTTTTGATTGAAGTTTAATGTTTTTTCATCTCCTTAGTGAAAAAAATAAAATTATCCAATTGCCAAATTTGATTTGAAGCTCCTTCTAACCAAATACATTCTCATTGTCGCTTGGATTTTGATCGTTGCTCCAATTCTAGATATTTCTTTCACTTGTTTCTCTCTTGCAATGCGCAACGAAAGTTCAAGTCCCTAATGTGTCATAATTGAATTGCAATTGACAAGATGCTTAAAGATACATCACAAATTGAATATTTAATATTAAAAACCATTTTTTCATTCATATATCAAATAAGGTTTTAATTTAATTTCATGCACAATTTTTGTGTCCAATTGTTACTAGTTTCAAATGAATTTCCTCATGTGATCAAACTTGTAAACATGAATATGAAATTAAGCCAATATGCAAGGAAGAAAGAAACCATTACTTGTGGTCCAATTTTGTATAAAACAAGGGTTTCTAACAAATGTCGAAATGGGATTCCCTTTCCATACATATGAAAGCTATATACTTCATATTCAATCATCCTATACCTACACACCATAAAAGGACCTTTTATTTTTATTTTAACAATTTAAGTGTTATTTTCAAGCAACAAGTTATCTTCATAATTGTCTAAAAAGGTTAATGGATCAATAATGCCAACCATTTGGACATGTTTATCTAGTCTTACTTTGTCAATATGCTTGGTGCTAATGAGCCATCTACTTTCAAATATCCCCTTCATATCTAAGATAATAAGTACATTTATAATGGTCTTTTCAACATGTGAAATTTATTTCTTGTTAATCAACTTATTGATAAACTATAGAATTAACATGCATCCCAAAGCAATGAAGGCTATTTTTGTGGACATTATGACAAGGACCAAGTCTGGGTATGATGAAGAGGGTAAAGAGAAACCTTAAAATCAAGGGCATTAATTTTTTACTTTATGACATTTAACATGAAAAACCAAATATATTAGAATTGAGAATTATATTCTTACGTAGAGTGTTTATGTGTTCCAAGAATTAAAATATTGGTCCATTATCATGAACAAAATTTCCATTCCAAAATTTCATCTTGAGGTGCATTACAAATATATAAGAAGGTGGGGACATTGGAACATAATGATTTATGTTTATACTTTCTATAAAGTTTCCAAGAAATGACTAAATAGAAACAACCTAATGGGGTTAACAACATCAATGCATGTTGTTGCACTTAAGAAAAGAAGATTATGACCTAATTGTTAAAATAAATTTGTTAATTTAGCTTTTGAGTTCATGCAATCGTGTTTATATTTGTTTATGTACAATTGGTTTTTACATACTTTATGATTCAACATGAGAGTAAAGGCAAAAGTTTTTTCTAATGTCATTTGTTGTCAATTTTAAAGAGAACTATCATTTCTAGATTGTCAAGATGAAAGTAAAGATGGAAGTGATGAGGAAGACATGGAATGATGTATATATAATTTAGTCCACCTCATCCATAATGAAATGATTGGCTAATGTGACCTAGCCACAAAGAGGACATGTGAAGAGATTGAACAATCAACTTATAAAGTATATTAACAAAGGATATCATAAAAATCTCCCCAAATGATAAATATAGGAAAACCTAGATATGCATCAACATGAATTTGGAAAGGTTCAAGTTAGGACCCCAAAAAAAAAATTCAAGTTCTAAGATTCATGTTAATAAATAGTTCATAAATAACTTTTAAGAAATTTTGTTTAGATTCTTGAAAGGAAATTGAAGATGGAGACAAATTAATGATAATGAAAAACATTCATCATTTTGCACACAAATGTGCAATCTTTTGAAATTGAAGATAAAACATATGGTTTAGTTGAAGGTTGTTGAGGACTAAAATGTGAAGGTTATTTGGGAAGTTAGGGGACATGTTTGTAGGTGTAACTAGGATAGTCACCATTTATGTGTTACCTTTTACTATGACAAAAATTCTTATTCATTGATTTAGGGGTGACCATAGACCTATTGAAAGTTAGGAATACTTAACTAAGCCCATAAGCAAAGAAGGAACAAATGTGTTGGCAAGATTGGCATTCTAAACAAGAAAGGCCCATGATAATGTTTGAAAATAAATTATTACGAACACCTTTTATGCCCAGGAAATTATGGAAATTATGGGTAAGAGCAAAAGAGGGATGGAACTTATAAAGTTTTGAAGATCAAGCCTTTGAGCAATTACAATCTTGTCCCCAACTTGAAGAAACTAAAAGATGTGTACATTGTGCTTGTAGTGCATTAGTTTCCAATCATCATTGGGAGAGAAATTGATTGGTCTCTGAAGTGAAAAGATCTACCTATTTGAAAGGATTAGTTTTCTTCCCTTGGGCCTCCCTAATTTAAGTATGAAAGACTTTTAATAATGCTTTAGTTAGGGGCTTATTATTGCATGTTAACATGTCTTAAATGATTTAAAGATTTTTCATAATACTTCAATATTAAAGGTTCTTATTGCATTTAATATATCTTAAACAAGTTTTAAATTATTTAATCTCACTATTGATGGTGTGAGACAACTCAACCAGAAAATGTAGTGGTCACCTTGGGTCAAAATAAAGGTTAATTTCAACCTATTTTAGTCATTAAAACAGTTTTAAAATAGCTTACAACAACAATACCAAATTAGACCTTAAATAATTATGCATGTAAAGTTTTTGCAAATTAGTTTTCCACTTGACTAGTTTATTATAAAGTTGATTTTTTTCATGTATATAATCGTTGTAATACCCCCAAGCATTCATGTTATTTGATTTATGTTTTCATCCTCAAAAATATTAAACAAGTCCAATAAAAAAAAATTACCATTTTTCACGATCATTATGACGATGACCTAAAGGAACCCCCAAAGCATTTATGAAACTTCGCAATTTGTGTAGTCCAATGAACCCCTTACACCTGTCGAGTCCAAAAGCAATACGCACATTCATTGTGAATATAGTCCATGGCAAATTGGCCATCAAATTGTTTTAATGTTTAGCAATGTTCAAACATTCATAATACAAATTACCCACCTTAAAAACTTTTGTTTTTAAATTAAAAAATTCACATGAAAATTTATTTGTAAACATGTAATTGAGTGATCACCACAAAATTACATTATTATTTTGATGCCCAAATCTTAATAATAAAAACCAAAGTTTGACCCAAAAAACTCATGTTTTGTGAAATGAATTTGGCAAATATAATACAAGTTTGGGGAATGTACATAATTTGCAACCATTTTTCTTGGATGATCTATTATAAAAAATGGAACATATTTCAAATCAAGAATCACATAATACATCTTTGCACACATTACATTCAACTTGTTTTTACAAAATTTGACATGTTGGGGATGGTTCCTAGTACATCTATATGAAATCTTAGAATCTACAACCATGTTACCTTGGGTCATATTCTTGTTGGGCCCATAAATTTTGGAAATGGAGCAAGTTTTTGGGTGTGACCATAGCATTTTCATTTAACAATCCAAAAGTGATTTTGTCAATGATTTGGGCGATAAAAATATTCGTAATAATGTGAGTGTTAAGGAAGATGATCACAACATAGTAAACGGTAACCGCAGTTGGATACCCACAAGTTCGATCATTTGAATTCCCTCCAAATAAAACACAAAATGGTTGCTCAAGCATCGAATCCGTCATTATAACCGACCAATTGTCGGCTGTACTAATCTACATAACATAAATGTAATGGTTATTTCATTGACATAAGATTAAACAAAAAATTCTAATTAATTGACGAGGTTGTGTTTCTTCCATTATTGTTCATATGCAAATATTTGATTTTATGTCAATCAAATATTAAGAAATCGAAATGCATTATGCAAGATTCATTGTGATTAAAAATATAGCATAATTTGCAAAATGTTAGTGTCATAAGCTGATAATTGTAATCTCTTAATAAGGAAAGTCACTTTTTTTTCCCCCCCAATTGATGTGCAAAACAATTATTGGTTGCAGCTAATTCATTAAGAGGTTAAAATAATAATTTATTTCAATATAAATCATGTGCCTTTTAAAAAATATATTTATTAATTAAATAAAAATAATTTCATTATTTCATAGCAAACTAAAACGTACTCCTTCATGTGATTTTTAAAATATATATATGCAATCCTTGAAATTATGTAAGCTCTAAACCATTCAAATTTGCAATTCAAAAAAAAAACACACACACACACACACACACACACAATGGGAAACAATATTCAATATCACAAACAAATTTTCCATACATAATTACCTGAAAGATTGTCACAAATGAGTAAACAAAAGTTTGGAAGTTGATGTCATTGCCGATGCCATTACCAGCTGCCATATTTTCAAATGAATTTCCAAAGATGATGGAAAACTCAAAAATAGATATCCCGAGCAATTCAATGACAAAGATTAGCGACGGCAAGCTGACCATGATTGTGTTCACTAATGTATTGAGTGTGGGAATGTATCGGATGATGCGAAATATACGCACAATGGCAAACAAGTTGCCTACCAATATCCTTTGAGTGTCTTTGGGACTTGGAAATAAACATGAAGCAGACCCCAAAGCAATAAGTAGTTCCACCCAATTCCACCAATCAATCATCCAATCTCGAAACTGCATTACTACAAAATTTTGGAGTTTGTTTTATTACACATGGGTGTGTCAAAGGAATGACAACACTTATTTATTTATTTATTTATTTGGATTTTTAAATTTTTTAAATTTTTAAATTTTTTTCTATCAAGACATGTTATGCATATCATGGGATTGGAATCTATTTCAAAATTTAACTAGAATCCACTCATTTGCACATTCTAACACAAATTATTCACATGTTCCAATTTGATATTATGGAATTAGATTGGGTTTTAGTGAGGAAATTCATATTATGCTAAAAGGTATGTTATACCTCATTTCCAACAAGTTTTAAAATGACCTCTATGAGATAGATAAGTACAAATATTGTGTCAAGGCTATCTTTTCCATGTGTACGGGGTGCATCATATGATTGTGTTGCGGTATACACAAAATTCCCAAGAACAATCAACACCATTGCATTTTCAAACTTTCGAGAATGCACAAATTTGTAGCATTTTCCCCTAATAGACCCTTGAGGCACATTGGGTGTTTGCTTGGGCGTCAAGCTTTGTATGATTCGATTCATGTCTCGCCATAATCTTTGACGTTCGGTTAGAAGTTTGGAGCCCGAAATAACACCAAATTGGTCTATGAAGAAGCCGACCAACATTCGCATGACGAGCCATGTTACTAAAACAATGAAAACACAAAAGAACAATGCATTCCAAGGGGAGTGGTTCCTTTTGGGGTTGTCATACAATGTTGTTGGTATATCCATTGATGTATGGAGAAAGTAATTAAGCCAATTATCGGTGGTGGAACAAACGAACAAGGATAACATAGCGGCACCAAAACTATCAAAATGTAGTAACGATTGATTCGTCCATACTCGAGGACTCATAAGTCCCACATTATTCCAATAAAAACCGATACATTCGGCACGGTTCATGACATTGGTGTCTGTACAACTTGCAAATTTGTTTCGAAATTGTTGGACGCCAATAGTCGCAAAAATGAAGAAAATAACGAGGGTGAAGGAAAATATGGATATCATAGACGGGATTGTCCGAAGCAAAGTGGCAACTAGTAATTTTAACCCGAAAATACGAGGTATAAATCTTGTAACTCGTACTCCATTCATGATATTAATTGGTGTGGCGGCCTTGTAGTTATAGGGTAAATAACGCAATCCTTGAAATATGATATTAATCACATCAATGAAGTTGAATGGGTCACCAAGGTATGCTTCCGGTGCAAATAAGAAGCCATATGCTATGGATTTCATGATTATGTCAAGAAGGAAAACCTAAATGTCATCATCCAAGTGGATCAAATTAGATTATTACTATAAGATCATCTAAAATTGGAAAATATTTCCCATCATCTCAAAATTTCCATATACTACATTCATGTCAAAGTTGAATCCAAAGTAATTTTATCAATGCCTAAACAACAAATGGGTAAGCACATAATCCTAGTTTTTAAATGATCAAAATAGATGCTTGAAAAACATCATATAATTTTGGCCTTAATCACAATTAGGGTATCCAAAAGGAATGTCACATTCCAAACAACTCTAATTCACAAAATTCATCTATGGGTCCTCTGTTATTCCTTTGTATTATCTTTACTTTAAGTATGACCAATGATTTTGATAAGTTGCGATTAATAGAAAGAAGGTTCAATTTCTAGATTTGGTACACAATGTCATGTCCTTGAAATTCGTGAAAGACAAATATTAGTGGACCAATCACAATAATTACATAACATGGTACAAGATTTAATAGAAGTGGTAAAATTATGTTAGATTACACCAAATTTGAAGCATAAGTAGAAATTGTTGTTAGATATCATATGCCATGAAATTATAGCATTTTCATTTTTAGATATTGTATAAAATATTTAGAAAATGAGAATTCCAAAGATTTTATAGTTACAAGCACAACACATACTAAATGAACATTAGTTAATATCTTGTAAAACACAAACAAATTAACATAATACTAAATGTAAATTAGTGCTAAATGAAAAAAAAAAAAATGAAACATTGAAATGTTTTCAAGTGCATATTGATTAAGTTGCACAATGTGTTGCACAACTAAAATTGGCTAAATTGGGTTTGTCTTGTATTATGGAACTACAAAATCCATAGTCTAGATTTTTTGGGGTTATCCCATCATGGTTGTGGCCAATATTCCATAAACATTTTCATTCAATTTTAGATAATCATGCCAAAAATAATTTAAATATGATTTTGGACACTACAACCTTTGACAAGACCTACAATTGAATATACTTGTTGATTATGTAGATGTGGTAATTTGATGAATCCAAATAAAATCAATCCCACAATGGTAATCATTCATGTGAATGAAACACACACACACACACATAAGCCTAATTCCATTAAATATATTAAATAAAATTTATTGTATTTTGAGTCAACAAAGAACTGTACTCCCCCATTTAATTAAATCTATAACCAAAAAAATTGATCATGACCAAATTGGGCAAAAAGGGGCACCAAAGGATGTAACCATTATTTAATTTTCATTTTGATAGTGGTAACATAAGTTGATTTTGAAAGTTTTGGATGAACTAGTACAAAACTATTCCTATTTGTCATATGAGAATATTTGTATAAATTTGAGATGATTCTAATGAATATGGAGAAACCAAAATCACTTTAAAATAAAGGAACAAGTTTTTTTTGTAGCGTAAGAAAAATTAAATTTTTGAAATGACATTTTTGTAAGAATATTTTTTATGTACACCTTTACATAATAATATGATGCAACATCTTTTTTATCACAGGAACTAAGAATTTTTTTAATAACTTTTTAATTTACAATTTTAAAAATATTCTACTTTTAAGGACTCCATCCTTAGTCCAAATCTCTTTTTTCTCAATTTTCATCAATATTTTATTTTATTTTTTAAAAACCAATCTCTCAAAACAAATAAATGCAATAACCACACAATAATTGAAACTGAATTTCAAAACATAGCCCAAACCCACCATCAGAAAACATATCAAGTACGGAGATTCATCCCAAAATAGGATGGAAAGGTCATTCCTATAATTCTTTTGGAATTGATTAATAGTATTACATAGAACATGCCCATCATAAGAAGAATTGAAAATGAAAAGACCAAAATATAGAAATTGAGAATACCGTTCTTTTGGGCTTTAATGATAGTATGATAGTATTTGGAAAAAAAAAAAACCACAAGAAAGTTGAAATACATTTCTTTCATAAATTGGAATGGTTAAAGGACAACCTATGACCAAAGAATATCTTTAACAATAACATTGGCTATCATTTCACATCATTATCCCGTTTTCAAATTCATATTGTGAATCTTCATGTTGATATCTCAAAATGTCAAGTTCGGGTTTTCCATATGGTCACATTGCAAATCTAGGGAGAAAGGTCAAGATGCAACTTAATAGCACAAACCACTTTAGAAGGATACACCCCCATACTTTCTTAGGGTCCTTCTTAGGTTGAATTAAAAGATCTAATTTCAAGTTCCCACCACTTTACCTTATTGGAACAATTAACCACTACATATTATAAATTGGATATATTCGATCATAAAGCACTCTCAAATTTTTTCTTATATGTAATTGGAGGGCACCTTATATCCATGAATATCCCTCCTAGAAAAAGCGAAGGGTTATTTATTAACCCTACTCCTGGAATGGGAGGTAGAAGGCAAAATAATCCTCCCTCTCCTACTAGACCTCATCATCTAGGTTTGTTTTAAGTTGATGGTAATCTACTTATATTCAATGTCCAACCTAAATTTTGCCAACAATCATGTATTATGACCATGGGATGCATTTTCAAGCAATAATAATAGGGTTCCAATCAAATACAATGAAAGATAACAAAAGATAAAAAGCTTTCCAAAAATTGTGCCATATATTACATAGCATATTTTTAAGACATCATCACCTTTGATCTAAGGTTAGAACAATGAGAAAATTTAACATCAATGTCAATTGTGGGCTGTCTTCTCAGCCCAAAAAACATACTTGATGGAACCTTTAAGATGCTCACATTGGGTCAATGAACCATAGTGTCAGATCCCCATCACTAACGTAGTAAGTTAAAACTCCTCACCTGAGTTAGTTACCCAAGATCTCAAACTTAGTTAGTTTTGAGTGATCGTGGTAGAACCTTCAACTTGGGAAGCATGCTACTTTTCTATTGTTAATTTTGTTCAACCTAAACCTTGGGAGATATTGAAGAAATATCACATTTTCAACATGTTCATCAATACAACCAATCCAAACTTAATCTTCTAATACCCTAGCACCTTGGCCAATTCAACACTAATTACATTATTTTCAGAAATGTTGAAAATTTCAAAAATTATTTGTCCCAAATCAAAAAGATATTGTGAAGGAAAATAATGAATATTTAAAAATATTCCATCTGTTGAAATGAATTTTCCAATTTTAATTAATTAATTATTTGACGTAGATGTGTTGAAATGGCCCAGGTACTACGATATTGTAATCTAACTTATTTTCTATGAATGAAAACAAGCAAATACTTAATTTTCCAAATTGGGGGCTTTAATTGTACATTTTTTTATTCACAATCTCCTCTCTAGAGGTGGTCACCTTTAAATTGCCATAATGGAGGAACATGGTTGTCAAATCCCCAAGGTTTCACCCGTGGTACCCACATGGACATTAAGTGATAATTGGTTTACCCAATGACTTGATTATAACTTGAAAACCATACTAAATAATATGAAGAAAGTGACCAATATTGAGTATATTGATCTCATTACTAAAAGGAGGTAATAAGTAATAAGCTTAACAATCGTTTAATCATGCTTAGTTGGTAAAATAAATGTTGCCCTTCTCACTAAATTGCAATAAGCCAATTCAATAGCATTATTCACTAGTTCACTTGTAATTGTTGATCATGTTCATGTATTTATTCATCATTTTTGGGCAACTATTAACAAAAATGACAAGGTCCTCCACGTGAAACTCTAAAATAATATTAGGAAATATTTCAAGTAAATAAAAGGTCACAAATCAATATCAATTGAAAGGTCTTGCATGATTCAAATGGTAATTCATTAATTGGAAAAAATTAGGAGAGGGACCCCAAAAAAAATTGTACTTCAAAATGAGTTGTAATAACAATGAGCTAGTTTGTATGCTAACAATATATACATATAAGAAGAAAAGAATCTCTTACTTGCAATAGGAGTCCTTGCCAATTTATTTTCAAGGCTTTTAATTGACTACCATAAAGCATATGGCATATATTTTGGAAACCCAATCAACAATTGATAGTATCCTCCTATGATATGTATAGTAAATACATTCTACCAAGACATTGAATATTGTTTAGTCTTATATCAAGAATATGTGGAGTGCAAAGGTGGTCAATGATCTTTTAATTTGAAATCATGTCTTGTTTAGTTTATATAGTGAATGTTATAATGAGCATGAATGGAAAGGGATGAATGTCTTTTTTATTTCAATGAGCTACTAATATGTAATTTCAACTTAATTTAATTTCCTACTTTAATTTCAATTTACAAAGGTATAATGTTAAATGATTCAAAGACATCCAATGTTGTCAAACCAATGAGTTGATGGGTTTTCATGTGCCAATTCCTTATACAGTATCTTAATGAGACCATGCAATTTGTTTTCGTAAATATTGTACCCATATTACCAATATTTAGGACTCCTATGGAAATCAAGTTGTGAGCGCAAATTATTGGGATTGGTGGTAATCTTACAAGTCATTGTGGATTCAATTCATTTATAGGCTCTATTTAATATTGCTTATAATAATTTGCCCAACTATACTAAGGGTCAATGGGTCAACTAGCCATCCAAAACTATGTGTTCTATGACTCCTTGGTCATTACTTATGCTCTTGGCCTACCTAATTTCAATACACTATCTTGAAGATTGAATTTTTCTCCAATTAAAGATAATTAGTATTTAAGTCCAGTGGTGATGATTCATCGAACTTGGTTTAAGTAAAACAATTTTAGGTTCCATATGTTGTCCTTTAGGATAACAATTCCAAACTAGAATTTGTTTAACTTATTCAGAAGTAAAGAAGGATGGAAATGTGCCCTTTTGAATCTATGTATTTTCAGAATTTTTTTAATATCATAGTCATGAATTTTTTTTTAATACATTTTGCATCAATTTGCATCCCATTTCTTTTCAATTAAATATAAATTCAATTGAATTTGAATTCCATTCAATACAAATTACATGCAATGTCATACAATATTTTCATTCAAATGGAACTTAATTTCCACAAAATTTATTCATTTTTCCTATGAGTTGATCTCCATTGGTAATGTGCAATAGCACAAAACCCAAATACGTTAAAATTAAATATTTTTTCCTTTATATAATAAGGAAGTCTATGTTTGCATGTTAATTTGTGTGAAGCCTATGTGCAACTTGTGTTGGGATGGTAAAAATATTACCAATGTTGGGTAGGGTGCAAATAGGATAATGAGACTCACACAAGTCCTTTCAGTGAGTTCTTATTTGGGAATATCAATATATTTTCATTTGTAAGTTGAAAAAAGTCATGAAAGATTTTTATTTTATTTTACAAAATGTTGCATTATACTATAATGTAAAGATATGTTAAAAAACTCTCCCCCAAAAGATGTCATGTTTAAACAATCTCCCCATCAATAGGGTCCTTATAATACATATTAACATTAGTTATAATTGTTTGATGAATGTCTTTGAAAACTTTAATGTCATTAAATTCAATCCAAACCATAGCACATATTTTCATAATATATTGGAAACATTGTCATGAATGTTTTTTAAATGACTTCCAACATTAGTACAAACATTGACACTAAAACATGAAAATAAAATAATGGTTATGATCACTTGTGGCTCCTATTAATGTGACTACACCTAATAAACATATTATACCTTATTTGACTAGGAAAATTTGATTACCCTTTTATCACCCTAGTTAGTTGATAAAAAAAAATTTAATCGAGGGATTGAAACTAGTGGGGATTTTACCCAAGTAGTTTATAATTAGGATTCAACCTCACTAAAGAGAAGGCAATGTTGTGAGGAGGGTAAATAGATGGTATATGCTAGAATTGTTAAATATCTTATATGCATTTCCATAGAAATCTCTGTGAATGGATGAAATGTGACCATATCAATGAAATTTGGTATGAAATTTTTAATAAAAACTATTTGTATTATGAATGAATAAAATTATGGTATGAACAAATTTTACCACACATGCAATTGGTCATATGGATAAAACTTGATGATGGATTTCTTATGTTTTTTTGTCCCACTCTATTTATCAAATTGACAACACATATGCATTTGACCATGTGGGTGAAATGAATCACAAGGATGACTTTGGCAACATGGATCAATTGAAAAAATAATTCTTTTACAAAAGATCATAAGGATAGAATTGATGACACATTGAACCATATGACAAGCATTAATTTATGTTCAATGAAATCAAACATCCAGATGAAAGTTTATTTTGTGAAGATCACAACATAAATGAAAGTAATAACATGGATGATGAAAAGTGCCACATAAACATCAACAACATTGATAAAACTGACCAAATGATGAATTTGCACAACATACATACAAAAATATCATTCATGAATAGTAATGACCATGGTTTAGGCCATTGTCCTACATGTCTATATGAAGCCTAAATACCTATCTTTCTCCCTCCGCATAAAAACTTTCCTCTTTGGCTACCATATGGGTCTACATACTTAGCTCTCTCTTCCTTATAAACCTACCTCCTTGCTTGCAAACTTGCTTTACTTCAAACACACATTATTTCATAAGTGATAGAATGGCCCAAAAGATTAGCATGGGAAAACATGAATTTTAAAACATATGTAAACTTGGACCAACCTATCCTAAGAGGTTTTTTATTTTTTATTTAATTTTCCCATATGGAATGAAGTCTTTTTTCTTTTTTTTTAAATGATCAAAATAGACATGCACTTGTGTTGATTTTATCCCTCTTTCTTTCCATAAACTCACCAATATGGTAGCAAAAGATAATTTGACCAATCACAACATTGATAAATATATAATATACATATTAATCTACTTGGACGCCATTTGTTAATTCTTTTTATCTTCAAGACATTTTGCTATTTTGTTAGGAATAAATGATATTAAAATGGCTATAATTGGGTTTTAGTTGGTACATTCGTTTAGAAAAGGAATATAAGGAATTTTTTGTGTAATTAAAAATTAATACAAAGTGAAAATATTAAAAGTGGATATAGTTATACAAAGGTGTAATGTATATTTCATTTGAAATGTCACAATCAATATGTACAAGCTCTAGATTGGAATTTTGTAAATTATGGTGTGTACCCTCAAAAAAGTCAAAATGACATTAAAAATGACACCGCATAGTTGGCCATAATTTGTAAATACGGGATAATCTATTTCAATAAGACAATTGATGGTTGGATTATCCATGAAACCAAAATTTCATTAAATGTTGGACATGAACAATGAATATTGAATTGGGCATGTTACTAATAAGAATGATGAAAATTACATAATAATATAAAAATATTACTTATGATTCTCAAATAATTTGCAAAATTGATATGGTTTTCAACTTTCAAAAATCAACATTTTGACCCACTTTTCATCAAATATATTATAACACATCAAATCTAATCTTCAATTTTTACCTTGATGTTTTCACAAAATGATATATAATATTAAAATACTAAAAAAATCCATAGATCAATAAATATGTTTGATAAAAATAATTGAAAAACTTGAATGTTTGTCAATAACACAATGTGTCAATTTTTATCATCAACATGACTTACCAAACTTATGTTCATATGCAATAATACATTTGTTTCTATGTCAAATTGGTTTTAACAAATTCATAAAACACCAAATGAAAAGTTCAAGGTCATCATATAGTTTTATAACATGTTCAAAATGATTATTTGTGATTCATCATCTCCTACTAATATTTGGAAATGGATTTCACATAATGATATGAACATGATAGTTTAAGTTAATTAAGGTAATAATTATTGTTGCACATTGGATGAATTGATTGTATTAGATTGGTTCACAATTAATTAAGTTTCCCATAAGATTCCTAGGTCACATTTAGTTCAAGAAGATTTAGAAAGAATGCTAGAAGTGGATAGTTGAATACCACAAAAAGGAAAAAATCGAATGAATGCAATTGTGGAGGTGTTATTTTGCCAGTTGTACCCATCCTAATTGAAACAACAACACTCAATATGCAGCAACACATCATAAAGCGTTCATACCAAATTGATTCGACCAAGAATGCCATAAACTTTCGCAATTTACTATCAATTGAAAATATAAACAAAGCCGAACTTGAAAAATACCAAGGTGTGTCTGCAAACTTTTCTTGCATTCCTTCATAATCTGAGAGATTGAATGATATCTTCTTTTTTGATCGTAAACCAAGTAAAGGCTCAACAACACTAATCTTTGTTATTTCTCCTTTGTTCACTAGTTCTCCATTCCCTCTTGGAAACTCTTCCTCAATAGGTTCTATTGATGATAATTTTGTCATTTTTTCTTCAGCACCATTAGTTGTTTTAGAAGTGTTATTTAGGTCTTGAACTAAATTCAACATTGCTATTTGTAGAGTTGTATTGCTTGACCCTTTTTCTTGGATTAAACTTATATTTCTTGAATATCCTGCTCCAATAAGAACTTGTGTTGCTGCTTGGCTAGGTTGTTGTGTAGATATACTAGTTCGTGAAGGTTGCCATGTTGTGCTAAACATATCACTATGGCTTCTCCTTCGAAATTTTCCTTGTTCTATTTTCGAATTCGATTTTGGAACATGTATACTTAAATGACGAGATCTAGTCATGGAGGAATCATTGAGATCTTCATATTTTTCATTTGGTGTTTCTATAACATCCAAAATATGTGTGTTCAACAAGATTAGAATGCTTGAATGAACAAATGCATGCACAAAAAAATGTAAACATAGAATGTTACATCAAAATATATTATAAAAAATATTAAATGTCAAAAAAAAAATCAAGGATCCCATGACAAAAACATTTACAACTAAGTTTTATCATGGGATAGGTGTGATTAAAAAAAAAATCCCTTCACAAGCCCAATGATATTGCTTATTTTGAAAGGTGTGTTCTATGCATATTGACAACACTAGTACTATCTTAAAGGAAATCAAACATCCTCAACATACTTTTGAACTAAGGTGATGGAATTTGGAGTTCAAATGGGAAATGAAATTTGATGGGTCCACCTTGGTTAGGTCACAATGTAAAGACCTTATGCGCATTTGATGTTGATCAACCATGATTCAAGATCCTTTTTTAAAGTTCAATAATTATTGTTATGATTATATTCAGACATTGGGTATTTGGATGCTTTGTATTTTTAGCACAATTGATGTTTTGACTTATGTATTAATTTAGTTTGGTTGTTCATTCTAGGGTTTTCACATACCTAAAGCATTTTCCTTGAAAATTGTGGTTGATTGTGCAAAGGTTCTTGTCTTAGTTGGAGCTTCCATATATGTTTTTTCTAAACCAGTTATTTGTTTCATAACCTTGGGAACTTGTTGCCCTTCTTCTAATATAAGCTTGTCCAAATTCTCAATTTCTTGTGATTCTTGCATTTTTGAAATTTCAAATTTTTTTTCGGATGGGTTCAATTGACTGCTTGTTGTCATTGGAATGTTGACATGTTTCACTCTCATAGCAATAGGAGGTATAAGGGTCATTCTTTTCGATATCTTTCTCATTACAACCTGTGTTCTTTCCATTGTTGCAATTAACCAATCTCCACTTCTTGTTGATGAAACCCGTTGATGTTGTGTTTGCATGAATTTTATATAATGGTGCTACATGTAATCCAAGTTGTATTCTTATTATTTTAGTTATTATCCTTTATGTTGAAATTGTTATGAATCAAAATCTAAAGATTTTGCATAATCAATGAATATGTTGAAATGTGAATTTACCTTACGGATTATATAAAAACATCATGTAAAGATAAATTATAATTGTGCCCACACATCTATAATTGAAACATTAAACATAGATGGATCATGCATATATACCTTTTGAATATGTTTTTTTTGATTATCTGAAAGTTCAATGTTTTCAAGTACAATAGCAATGACCAAGTCAATACATATGTATGAAGTAAGGATGAAATAAAACACAAACACAAATGGTGATACCCACCTGTAACATGATCAACATTGAAATTATGACAAACACCTTCCCATTATGAAAAATGACAAGTTGGAAAAAATCTTGTAATTTTAATCATCTTCAAATGGAATTTTTTGATGAATAGGTTATTCAAAAACAATTTAAGACCGATTAATTTGCATTATGATTTTTTGAATGTTTTGGAATTTGACTTACTTATATGTTATCCCAGGTCGCATAGCATTCCACATTTGATCCACCCAACTCTCACTAGTGGTGACACTAAACCAAGTCAACATGGCTGATAAAAAGGTATCAAAATTTTCCCGTGGATAACCCTCAGGGAAATTATGAAATTGGCCTCCATATAATTGCATACCAATGATTGAAAAAGTAGTCATTATTACCATGAAAAAGAATAGTAAACTTCCTAAATCTTTGAGGCTTTTGATGCATATAGGCTACAAATGTTCATGTACACATAATTCACAAATTTAAAATGTTGATGTAGCAATTTTCTATATTTCATGAGAAAACATTTATTGTCATGAACATGACAAAGTTTCATTACCAAACATTGTAATCTAATTATAATATATTTTCAAGCTTAAACTATCCATTAGGTGTGTAAATATATATTTGATAAGTGATGTGTTCATTATTATAGTTCAACACGATTTAAAACATTTATTCAATATTCTACCCAAATCATAACCATATGATTTGTAAGATTGTTGTTCATACTTAATTATAACTTGGATTTATGAAAATGTTTGTAACACTACTAAATTGTGTGCATAATACTACTCACAATATCTAATTATTTATGATGAGCTAGTGATCATCAAAACATCAAAGAAATTAAACAAGGGCTTTCAAATCCTTGAAGGAAGAATTGAACCATTGTGATGCATTTATTGTTATAATTAGCTAAAGGTGGCCTTCTTTGAAAAGGAGGTGAAAAATTAGCATGAAGAGACATGCATTCACAATGTATTAACAAATTTCAAACCTTTGTTAATGTTTTCATAAGTCCAACATAATTCTAAATATTCATGTATAACATGAAAAAATGGGATGTGTCAATTTACCAAGAAATATAAATGACCAAACTTTATTCAAATGTGATTATAAATGTTGGTCGAATAACATATTGGGATTAGCAATTAAACTGAATTGACTATGCTGCAACTAATGTTCCTTTTTCTAGTGAATTTTTACACCATGGTGAAGGGGAAAAAGAGAATTTGACAAAGGTATAAAAAAATTTGGAAAAAATGGGCCCAAGTCGCCATACTTAGAGAATAGGTATGGCCAAATTATATAAGGAATTTGAAATTTTTCTACTTCCCCCTCAAACCTTTAGCATAATTTGGCTAATTCTTCTTATGCATGATCATTGACCCAACTATTTCACAAATTTGACAAAAGAAAACATTGGTTGCAACTTGCAACCATATGATTTCGCCTGTTGAAAGAATGAAAATTCAATTGGTCACACTAGCTATAGATGCTAAAATGGAAAAGGAATTTTTCTTCAATCGATGTTGTATTTTTAGATAGCACATTTGAGCACTAAATTAAAATTGAATGCATAAATTCATATGTTTGGATCCACATTTCACATTAATTGATACCCATTATTAGCAATAAGCATGATTTCTTATTCAAATTGTATTATGTGTTGTGAATGGGTTGCCCAACCTTTAACTTTAGGAGACAAATTAGTTTAACATCTACCTTAGTGGTGCCAAACTTCAAAGTCTTCTATGTATATACACCCAAATTGGTTGATATTTTATATCGCTCACCAATGGTAGCGGTGCATCCAATGGAGAAATTTTCACATCAGGATGATGAAACCATCTCAACAATCTCACAACTGAAATGTTTGGAAATTTCCTTGAAATAAATCCGCAAAATGATATCACCACCACAATGACGTCCAATACATTCATAACTGTTCCAAATCATAAATATCCATTATAAAAAATATATAATAATTTTCATATGATTTTGTTTGAAAATGTCTATTAATTTAACTTTACAATCATGTGACCATTAGTTCCATGAAGGCCCATGCATTCATTACTATACATATGCAAATTACATTTGTGTGGGTTAATTAAAAGTTTATTAATTAAATGAAGATCAAGATCTTTCATTGATATTTGGACATGAACTTACCAAAATTTTAATTATGATTTATGAGCTCAAACCCTAATGTTATGCAAAATTTGATTAAGAGACACTTACTATCACTCCAATAAGCTTTCAATCCATGAGCCATAATTCGTAATGTCATCTCCAAACAAAATGTTATGAGCATGATAAATTCCAAGACATCTACCTATTGGATAAGTTCTCAAACATAACCTTTTATATTTGAAAAAATAAACGATAAAATAAAAAATATTTTTGATTAAGTTGTGCTCAAAACAAACAAACAAAATTATGTGATTACAAAAGTTAAATGTAATTTTAGGATACAAAGTTTCAACAATAAACTTGTTGACATTTCTGCTTTATAGTTGCAAAGAATAACAAAATTTATGCTAATAGAAGCTAGTTCATAATATCTAAAAAGTGGACTTTTCACAATGCCTTGAATTGTGTTCTTCAATTTTTTTGTTACAACACGTCTTTTTTGAATTGCATTTGGTTGAAAGGTTTGGATTCGATTTAAATATTGAGTAAAATATTTTTCTTCATTTTGTGTTGGGTTTTTGTAAGATAAATTGTATTCATTTTCTTCATCATTGTCCTCTTGTAAGCCAAAGGACACTGCATTGCTAGAATTTTTTTGGAGGAAAGTGAAACCTCCAAATGATTTTTGGAATTTCATGGTATTTCGTTTCACAAAACCTAACATATGTTGTTTATAAGAAAAAAATCGACCTTTTAAAGATTGTAACATTGTTGGCTCAGTGTCATCATTATGGATAACTTCCTTGAGAAGGTTGGCCAATATAATGGCATTATGGAAGGAAAATTTCTTTACACGCTTTTGACTTTTCAAGAGGATCTACAACCCAAATGTTGTATAATTATATTCTAGATTTTTCATTGCATATGGACTTTCAAAATTTGTTATCTATGTTTCATTTTCTTTCATTTGGCATAGTTTGTTTTCAAAATACAAAAAGTTGTGTAAGACAATGATTTGGTGTTTAAAGTCATTTCATTTGGGGATGCCCTTTATTTCGTCCCTATGTCTATAGTTATCCCTCCAGAAGAATAGAACTACTAAAAGTAATATCCAATGTCATGTAATGTTATATTGAACTTGTAATGCATTGAAATGTTCAAGTCTATCCAATTCTCATATGGATTGTTGTTTAAACATGCCTATCCAAAGGTGGGAGTATAACCATAACATTAAATTGAAAGTTTGGACAAGGAAAAGATTATTATACTACTTATTACAACAAATAAAATAGTATAGTAACTTGCTATTTTATGTACGTATAATTATATATGTCACAATGTTAATAAAAATTCACCAAAAGGGAAATGATGTCATTGTTTGAATTGGAAAAAAATTGATGGTTGGGAATTGCAATATTGTTGAGCAACATATAATCAAATCCAATTTATATAATAATGTGGTTGAAATTTGAAGTAGCAAGCTACATCATGACAAGTACTTTAAAAGTACTTGTAAGAATTTGTGTATGTATCATGCTTTTGAGCAATATTGTTGTTAATGTAAGAACTACACAATGTATGATGTACCTGGTGTTCATGTCGCACTCGAAGGAACACACCACTAATTGCAGCAACACATATATTTACTGAAAAGTAAGTTCCAATGATGACCAAAAGAATAAAATATATTCCTGGAATGTAAAGCAACAAATCTCAAGGAATTATTTGTAAGTGAGATTTCATTCTTTGCATTATCAATCCACTTAAATATCCACTTGTATACAAAAACCAATTTCACACAATGATTTCAACATCATAATCATGAAGTGAAATAAATCATGTAGCACACAAGTTAAATTGTTATCATGTGATACATCAACCTTTTAATCTTGAAACCATCACAATTAATCCTATTCAATGTTTATGGGAAGATTAATTTCATGATGTTAACAATGGTTTCAAATTACTACTTGTAATTGATTTCAAAAGTTGCATTTAGTACCCATATAATATCTTACCAATAATATCATTATTGACATGGTTCTTTTAATTATTGTTCTTTTCCTTGAATATATGAATGTGGAATTGCAAAACCATGTAATTCTACATAATTGGTCCATTAAATTGATTTGCATGGCAAATCATGTTCTGAAAGTTTGCATGGCAACTTTAGACAAATGCAAATTTGAAAAAACCAAACACCAATGAAAACAATATTTAGTAAGTTTTTATAGGGATTTATAAAAGTGAAATAACAAGTTTTTGAGATTTTATTTCAACAATATAATGTTTTTATGCATTAACCATAACATTAAACGTTAGCATTTCCAATAATATGTATATATAATGGCATTAAATAGAAGTTTAAATGTCGATAATTACGTGCAAGATTGCCTCCAGCATCAGCAATGCTATACATATTCAAAGACCAACCTTCAAGTGATATTATCTGTTTTTACAATTCAACAAAAAACACATCAATTTCCCAATTATACAAGGAAATAATTCCTATTCTAGTGTTATTAATTCACTTCTCATGTGAAGAATATTATTTGCATGTTTCAACATTGACCTTTGTTATAAAGTTGAAACCCATATCAAAGTAAGACCTATCAATGTTTATTTCTACTAAATTACCAACCAAATGTATAGTTTGATGCAAGATGATAGTGGCTTCAAGTAAATATTGGGGTTGATTCCATGTTTTGTAACCTAAGTATGAATACTTTTGACATTTGAAGGTTCTTCCAATTTTATTCCTTGTTATAAATTATCCATTATTTTTGCAAAGAAGTAACCCAAATGTTTACCACAACCCAAAAGTTTAGCCTATATTGATTCATGACATTAATGTTTTTATCAAAATAATATGTTTTTGAAGGTTAGCTTCATGTTATTTGTAGTTGAAGATTGTTTGAAATTATTTTTGAACAATATTTCCAAACCTAGATGAATCATAAGAAAAAATACTTTAAAAAAATTTCAATAAAAAATTAATACATATTGATATGATCTTTTATGATGGATTTTTATAGATATATCAAGTATGGGCATATAGTATTGGCCTTTTTTTAATATTTTCAAGGTATTGAAAAAAATATAAGGTTGATAAGCATAAATAGAACAATGTTTATTGTATTTCTTAGACCTCATGTAATCCTTCTAAATGATATTTGGACAATGCAAATATATGTGAGGTCCATACTTGCAAGAAATTGGTATCATGTGTAAAAATGTTGGGAGCACATAATGTTGTTCAATACAAGATGCATGTAAACAAACCTGAAAAATAGTCAACATAGCATATGGAAGGTTATCAAAATGTGTTGCTCCCCAATTAGGGTTACCAAAAGTCTGCAATAATCATATAGATACATCATTAGTGCATACAAATTCTACATACATATGAATCATACAAAATTTGAAAACCTAGCAAAATTTGAAGAATTTAGGTTTGGTGATTATTTGATGAGGCTTTTGACTACACATTATGATGAAAAACATTGATTGAAAGAAATTGTCTTTGGAGCTAAAATATGTACCTAAGAATACAACTAAAAGTTGTACAAGGTCAGTATGTAATGAATAGAAGTTTTTGGCAATAACTAGAGCAAGCATGATTGAAATGTTACTTAATTTGGGAAATCCTAGTGATGACATTCTTCATTTTGCAACTTAAAATTCTTTAAAATTCTTCATTTAACACCTTGTCATAACATTCTTTACCCGCGAATGTTTACCAAATTACACTGTTTACCAATTAAAATT